>PJQF01000060.1_pt1 | contig 73803 bp, 61 predicted proteins | sample 1503741 | NCBI WGS metagenome assembly PJQF01 (sample SAMN07775949, study PRJNA414020) | Biofilm metagenome, whole genome shotgun sequencing project. | isolation source: biomolecule (vanillin) treated reverse osmosis membrane biofilm | place: India: Nagpur | collected 2017-03-21
GGTCTGGCTGGTGAGCATAATCGTTATTGTTGATCTTTTGCGAACAAGAAAAGGTAGAAGTTTAATGTTGTCTGCCAAAAACTATAAATTTTCAGCTATTTATAACCTTTGTTCGACAGTCCTTCATCGAGCGTGCTTCTTGCGTTCGCAGCAACAAGCCCATTACGCGCCGATCAAGGATAGACCATGAGCCTTCCAATGCTGGCCGAATTGCCGGCCATTCTCCTCCCAATTGCCCAGCGGGCCGAGCAGTCATTTCGTGACGCAGTGGCCGCGCTGGACGACGATCATGGACTTTGTACGTGGACGCCGCAACGCTGGGCCGACTTCACCCGGGTGTGTGCCGCCAGTGATTTCGTCATTGAACAGAGTGTTCGTGACCCTTTGATGTTGCTGGAGCTGGTGGCCTGGGGTGAGCTGGACCGCGGCTTTGCGCCGGGCGAGCTGTGCGGGCAAATTGCAGGCGCTGTGCAACAGGCCGAAACCGAAGACGAACTGGGCCGCGTATTGCGTCGCCAGCGCACGCGCCAGCAAGTACGGATTATTTGGCGCGACCTGACCCGTCAGGCTGATCTGGTGCAGACCTGTCGTGATCTGTCCGACATGGCTGACGCCTGCATCGACCAAGCCTACCAATGGCTGTACCAACGCCACTGCGTGCAGTTCGGCACGCCCACCGGCCGGCGCAGCGGCGAGCCGCAGCACATGGTCATCCTTGGCATGGGCAAGCTCGGCGCGGTGGAGCTGAACCTCTCGTCGGATATCGACCTGATCTTCGCCTACCCCGAAGGCGGCGAAACAGTGGGCGTGAAGCGTTCACTGGATAACCAGGAGTTCTTCATTCGCCTTGGTCAAAAACTGATCAAGGCCCTCGACCCCATGACCGTCGACGGTTTTGTGTTCCGCGTTGATATGCGCCTGCGTCCCTACGGTTCGGCCGGAGCGCTGGTGCTCAGCTTCAATGCGCTGGAGCAGTACTACCAGGATCAGGGCCGCGACTGGGAACGCTACGCCATGATCAAGGCGCGCGTAGTGGCAGGCGACCAGGTGGCCGGTGCGCAATTGCTCGATATGCTGCGACCGTTTGTGTACCGCCGCTACCTGGACTTCTCCGCCATCGAAGCGCTGCGCACCATGAAGCAGTTGATCCAGCAGGAAGTGCGGCGCAAAGGCATGGCCGACAATATCAAGCTCGGCTCGGGCGGTATCCGCGAGGTGGAATTCATCGCTCAGGCCTTCCAGCTGATTCACGGCGGTCGCGACCTCAGCCTGCAACAACGCCCGCTGCTCAAAGTGCTCGGTACCCTGGAGGGCCAGGGTTACCTGCCGCCGGCGGTGATCGCGGAGTTGCGCAATGGCTACGAGTTCCTGCGCTACACCGAGCATGCCATCCAGGCAATAGCTGACCGCCAGACCCAAATGCTTCCGAGCACTCCGGAAGATCAGGCGCGCATTGCCTTTATGCTGGGCTTTGCCGACTGGGCCGCATTCCATGAGCGCCTGATGCACTGGCGTGGTCGGGTGGACTGGCACTTCCGCCAAGTGATTGCCGACCCCGATGAAGAAGAGGGCGAAGAAAGCGAGTTGGTAGTGGGCGGTGAGTGGTTGCCGCTCTGGGAAGAGTCCCAGGATGAAGACGCCGCCTGCCGCCAATTGACCGAAGGCGGCTTCACTGACGCGCCCAGGGCGCTCAAGGCCCTGGCTGGTTTGCGCGGCAGCCCGCAGTTACGTGCGATGCAACGCCTCGGTCGCGAACGGCTGGATGCGTTTATCCCGCGCCTGTTGGCCCAGGCGGTCGAACACGCCAACCCGGACCTGGTGTTGGAGCGCGTGCTGCCGCTGGTGGAGGCCGTCGCCCGTCGCTCCGCTTACCTGGTGCTGCTCACGGAAAACCCCGACGCCCTGCGCCGCCTGTTGACCCTGTGCGCCGCCAGCCCGTGGATTGCCGAGCAGATCACCCGTTTCCCGCTGTTGCTGGACGAGTTGCTCAACGAAGGCCGCCTGTTCAAGCCGCCGCTGGCGCCGGAGTTGGCCGCCGAATTGCGCGAGCGCCTCACGCGTATCCCCGAGGACGACCTTGAGCAGCAGATGGAAGCGCTGCGTCACTTCAAGCTCGCCCACCGCCTACGCGTGGCCGCTTCGGAAATCGCCGGCAGCCTGCCGTTGATGAAAGTCAGCGACTACCTGACCTGGCTCGCCGAAGCCATCCTCGAACAAGTGCTGGCCCTGGCCTGGCGCCAGACCGTGGCGCGCCACGGCTCGCCGCAGCGGCTGGACGGCACCCTGTGCGATCCTGGGTTCATTATTGTCGGTTATGGGAAAGTCGGCGGGATCGAACTGGGGCATGGTTCGGACCTGGATCTGGTGTTTATCCATGATGGCGATCCGCAGGCCGAAACCGATGGCGCCAAGCCGATTGACGGCGCGCAGTTCTTCACGCGCCTTGGCCAGCGCATCATTCACCTGCTGACCACCCAGACCAACTCCGGTCAGTTGTATGAAGTGGACATGCGCCTGCGACCTTCCGGTGCGTCCGGTTTGCTGGTCAGTTCGCTGGGTGCATTTGATCGCTATCAACAAAATGAAGCGTGGACCTGGGAGCATCAGGCCCTGATCCGCGCGCGGGTGCTGGTTGGCAGTCAGGATGTGGGCCGTGCGTTCGAGCAGGTACGGGCTAAAGTGTTGGGGCGTGAGCGGGATCTGGCGAAACTGCGCCAGGAGGTCAGCGAGATGCGCACCAAGATGCGTGACAACCTGGGCACCAAGGCCACCACAGCCGGTACCGGCGCCAATGCCTTCGACGCCGCGGCCGTGTTCGACCTCAAGCAGGACGCCGGAGGTATCGTCGATATTGAATTTATGGTGCAATACGCCGCTTTGGCGTGGTCTGCGCAACATCCATCGTTGCTGCGCTACACCGACAATATCCGCATTCTGGAAGGCCTGGAGCAGGTGGGGTTGATGCCCGCCGCCGATGCCCACCTGCTGCGCGAGGTGTATAAGGCCTACCGTTCCGCTGCGCATCGCCAGGCCTTGCAAAACGAGGCCGGTACGGTGGCTGGGGATCAGTTCGCCGACGAACGGCGACAGGTGATGCGCATCTGGCAGGAGCTGGGGTTGAGCTGAAACACTATTAGGGCGGGGAGGCATAAGCCTCCCCGCATCGTTTGTGGAAACTACATGAATATTCTGATCGTTGGGCCCAGTTGGGTCGGTGACATGGTGATGGCACAGACACTGTTCCAGTGCTTGCGCCAGCGCCACCCAGACTGCCAGATCGACGTGCTCGCTCCTGAGTGGAGCCGGCCGATCCTTGAGCGCATGCCCGAAGTGCGCAACGCCTTGAGCTTCCCGCTCGGCCACGGCGCCCTGGAGCTGGCAACCCGCCGTCGCATCGGCAAATCCCTGGCCGGCCAGTATGACCAGGCGATCCTGTTGCCCAACTCGCTGAAGTCGGCGCTGGTGCCGTTTTTTGCTGGCATCCCCAAGCGCACCGGCTGGCGCGGCGAGTTTCGCTACGTACTGCTTAACGATGTGCGCACGTTGGATAAGGCGCGCTACCCGCTGATGATCGAACGCTTCATGGCGTTGGCATATGAGCCAGGCACGGAGCTACCCAAGCCGTACCCGCGCCCGAGCCTGCAGATCGACCCAGTAACCCGCGACGCGGCCCTGGCCAAGTTCGGCCTGACGCTGGATCGCCCGGTGCTTGCCCTGTGCCCTGGCGCCGAGTTTGGCGAGTCCAAGCGCTGGCCGGCGGAGCACTACGCCACAGTCGCCGAGATGAAGATTCGCGAAGGCTGGCAGGTGTGGTTGTTCGGCTCGAAAAAAGATCATCCGGTGGGTGAAGAGATTCGCCAGCGCCTGATTCCTGGCCTGCGCGAAGAGTCGGTGAACCTGAGTGGCGACACATCGCTGGCCGAGGCGATTGACCTGCTGTCTTGCGCGGATTCGGTGGTGTCCAACGACTCCGGCCTGATGCACGTGGCCGCAGCGCTGAACCGCCCATTGGTGGCCGTGTACGGTTCGACGTCTCCAGGGTTTACCCCGCCCCTGGCCGACAAGGTTGAAGTGGTGCGCCTGGGCCTGGAATGCAGCCCGTGCTTTGACCGTACTTGCCGTTTCGGCCACTACAACTGCATGCGCCAGTTGCTGCCACAGCCGGTGAACGAGGCTTTGCAGCGGTTGCAGGGCACTGCGGTCGAGGTTCACTGAGTTGCGGGTACTGGTAATCAAGACCTCATCCCTGGGCGACGTGATTCATGCGTTGCCGGCACTCACCGACGCGGCGCGCGCGATCCCCGGCATTCAATTCGACTGGGTGGTGGAAGAAGGCTTCGCCGAGATCCCGACCTGGCACCCGGCCGTAGACAAAGTGATCCCGGTGGCGATCCGCCGCTGGCGCAAGAACCTCTGGCAGACCATCAAAAGCGGCGAGTGGCGGCGTTTCAAGCAGCAGATCCAGTCGACCAAATACGACCTGGTGATCGACGCCCAAGGCCTGCTCAAAAGTGCCTGGCTGACCCGCTATGTGCGTGCTCCGGTAGCGGGCTTCGATAAGAACTCCGCCCGTGAACCCATTGCGGCGCGCTTCTACTCGCGACGCCTGGCCGTGGCCCGTGGGCAACACGCGGTGGAGCGTCTGCGCCAGCTGTTCGCCGTGGCGCTGGGTTATGACTTGCCCAAAGGCTTGGGCGACTACGGCCTGAGCACCGAAAAACTGCTCGGCCTGCCGCCGAAAAAACCGTTTGTGCTGCTGTTGCACGGCACCACCTGGGACACTAAACACTGGCCCGAAGCCTATTGGCGCGAGCTGGCTGAGCGCATGGGCCGCTTGGGTGTGGACGTGAAATTACCTTGGGGCAATGCCGCCGAAAAAGCCCGCGCCGAACGCCTGGCCCAAGGCCTGGGCAACGCCGAAGTGTTGCCCAAACTCAACCTGGCCGGCGTCGCTCAGGTATTGGCTGGCGCCCGTGCCTGCGTCGCGGTGGACACCGGTCTCGGCCACTTGGCTGCCGCGTTGGACGTGCCGACCATTTCCCTGTTCGGCCCCACCAACCCCGGCCTGACCGGCGCTTACGGCAAGGGCCAGATTCACTTGGGCAGCGACTGGTCGTGCGCACCGTGTCTGCAAAAGCAATGTACCTATCAACCCACGGCCGACGACCTGCGTCGGTTCGACATCAAGCGCGAGTCGCCCCTGTGCTTTACGCGCCTGAACCCTGAGCGTGTGGCAAGCCGGCTGAGCACGTTGTTATTGGCTGAGGAGCTGCACTGATGCAACTGGCTTTTGTTCTGTACAAATACTTCCCCTTCGGTGGCCTGCAGCGCGACTTCATGCGCATCGCCCTGGAGTGCCAGCAGCGCGGCCATCAGATTCGTGTCTACACGCTGATCTGGGAAGGCGACATCCCGCCCGGCTTCGAAGTGCTGGTGGCGCCGGTCAAGGCGTTCTTCAACCATAAGCGCAACGAGAAGCTCAGTGCGTGGATGGAGGCCGACCTCGCCAAGCGCCCGGTGGACCGCCTGATCGGCTTCAACAAGATGCCAGGCCTGGACGTGTACTACGCCGCCGATGGCTGCTTTGAAGACAAGGCGCAAAACCTGCGCCATTCGCTGTACCGCAGCTTTGGCCGCTACAAGCACTTTGCCGAATACGAGCGTGCGGTGTTCGCCAAGGACGCCAAGACTGAAGTCCTGATGATCTCCGAGGTGCAGCAGCCGCTGTTCATCAAGCATTACGATACCCCGCTGGAGCGCTTCCATCTGCTGCCGCCGGGCATTGCCCAGGACCGTCGCGCGCCGCCGAACGCGGCTGAAATCCGCGAAGGTTTCCGCAAGGAATTCAACCTCGGCGATGACGACCTGCTGCTGGTGCAGATCGGCTCCGGATTCAAGACCAAGGGCGTCGACCGCAGCCTGAAAGCCTTGGCCGCGTTGCCCTCTGAACTGAAGAAACGTACGCGCCTGTTTGTAATCGGCCAGGACGACCCCAAAGTATTCCAACTGCAAAGCGCCACTCTTGGGCTGGGCGACAACGTGCAGTTCCTCAAGGGGCGCAGCGATATCCCGCGTTTCCTGCTGGGCGCCGACCTGCTGATCCACCCGGCGTACAACGAAAACACCGGCACCGTATTGCTCGAAGCCCTGGTGGCCGGGTTGCCGGTGCTGGTTTCTGCCGTGTGTGGCTACGCTCACTACATCGCTGAAGCCGACAGTGGGCTGGTGCTGGACGAGCCCTTTGAACAGGCTCAGTTGAACCAGTACCTGGCGCAAATGTTGACCGATTCTGCACAGCGCGCGGCCTGGGGCCGCAATGGGTTGGCCTTCGCCGAGACGGCCGACCTCTACAGCATGCCGCAGCACGCTGCGGATGTGATTCTGGCGGAGCCAAAACGATGAAGTTGATTCTTGCCGAACCGTTCAAGACGTTATGGGCCGGGCGTGATGCTTTCGCCGAAGTCGAGAAACTGCAAGGCCAGGTATTCCGTGAACTGGCAGCGCGTCGCACGCTGCGCACCGAGGTGGATGGCCGCCCGTATTTCGTGAAGATTCATCGCGGTATTGGCTGGGCAGAAATCTTCAAGAACCTGATCACCGCCAAGTTGCCGGTACTGGGCGCCGGCCTGGAATGGGATGCCATTCACCGCTTGCAGGAGATCGGCGTACCGACTATGACCGGCGTGGCCTTCGGCGAAAAAGGCAGCAACCCGGCGGACCAACACTCGTTCATCATCACCGAAGAACTGGCGCCGACCCTCAGCCTTGAAGACGTGACCCTCAACTGGGCCGCCGAGCCGCCCGCACCTGCCTTGCGTCATGCCCTCACCGCAGAGCTGGCGCGCATGGTCGGCGACATGCACCGGGGCGGCGTGAACCATCGCGACTGCTACCTGTGCCACTTCCTGCTGGACACGTCCAAGCCGATCGACGCGCGTGACATCAAACTCTCGGTGATCGACCTGCACCGCGCCCAAATGCGGGCCCATTTGCCGCTGCGCTGGCGCGACAAGGACCTGTCGGCACTGTATTACTCAGCGCTGGACATCGGCCTGACCCGTCGCGACAAACTGCGCTTCCTCAAGGGCTATTTCCGCCAGCCGCTGCGCCAGATCCTGACCGAGCAATCGGCGTCCCTGAGCCTGATGCAGCGCAAGGCCGACAAGCTGTACGCACGCAAGCAACGCTACGGGGATGCGATCTGATGGCGGGTTGGAACCTGGAACCTGCTTATGCCGCCCTGGCGGATGATTTTGGAAGCCTCGACGCGGTGTTCGCCCTGCAAGGCGAGCGGCTGACCCGCGATCCGTTATCGGAAGTGATCCGGGTGCAGCGCGGCGGGGTCAATTACTACGTCAAGCGCTACACCGGCGCCGGCAAGGGCCTGCGGCGTTATCTGGGCAAGCCGCGGGTAAAGTCCGAATGGCAGAACCTCAAGCGCTTCGCCAAGTGGGGCATTCCCACCGCCGATGTGGTGGCTTGGGGCCTGGAGCGCAATGGCCTGGCCTACGACCGTGGTGCGATGATCACTCGTGAGTTGCCTAATACCGAAGATCTTTCGGTGGTGGCCGAGCGTAAAGATGCGCGCCTGCGCGACCCCAAGTGGGTCGATGTCGTCAGCCGCCAACTCGCCGAGTACACGCGCACGATGCACGACCAGCGCTTTACCCATAACGATTTGAAGTGGCGCAACCTGCTGATCGACGACCAGCAGACCCTGTACCTGATCGATTGCCCCAACGGCGATTTCTGGCGCGGTTTCTGGCTCAAGTACCGCATCACCAAGGACTTGGCCTGTCTCGACAAGGTGGCCAAGTATCACCTGTCGGCTACCCAGCGTCTGCGTTTCTATATGCAGTACCGTGGGTGTCGGCACCTGAGCGATTCGGACAAGCGGCGGATCCGCCACGTAGTGAAGTTTTTCGAGGGACGCGAATGAGTGATTTTCTGGCGGCTGAAGACCGTGCCTTGCTGGAGCGCCACGGCCTCGCGACATTCGACGCGCTGTGGGCCAAGCAACTGGACGCGGTGGACGAGCCCAACACCAGCCGTGGCGGCTGGAGTAGCGTGTTTCGTCTGGAGCTCGATGGCCACGGGTATTACCTAAAGCGCCAGAGCAACTACCTCACGCGCAGCTTGCACCGACCGCTGGGCGAGCCGAGTTTCTCCCGTGAGTTTCGCAATATCAGTCGTTACCGCACGCTGGGTATCCCGGCCTTGCAGGCGGCGTTTTACGGGGAGCGCAAGGTCGCCGGTGAACACCGCGCAATGCTGCTGACCCGCGCCCTCGACGGCTGGAATGACTTGGATTCATTGCTGGAGCAGTGGCCGCAACTGAGCGACGCCCAGCACCGCGCGATCCTGCTGGCGTGCGGCCAATTGGCGCGCCGGTTGCACAGCCTCGGCCAGGTCCATGGCTGCTTTTACCCCAAGCATATTTTCCTGCAGGCGACCGGCGACGGTTATGCCGCGCAGTTGATCGACCTGGAAAAAACCCGCCCGCTGCTGTTCGGCTGGCGTGATCGGGTCAAGGACCTGGAACCGTTGTTGCGTCGTGCACGGCAGTGGTCGGACGTGCAGGTGCGTCAACTGCTGGCGGCCTACCTCGATCAGCCCGAAGACAGCGCGCTGGTCGCGACCTGGCTGCAACGCCTGACGGTTCGGCGTAGCCACAAGGAGAACCGCTGATGCGCCTGTCCGAGCTGAAAAGCGCCGGCCGCACACCGAGCCTGCCCCTGACCCTTGACCTGGCGGATGCCGCTGGCCCCGGCCAACTGCAACTGCTGAGCCTTTTGCGCGTGTTACCGGGCGAGCGTTACGTGGGCGCGGCAGTCTGGCGCGGGCGTCCGGTGCTGGCCAAGTTACTGGTGGGCAGCAAGGCCGCGCGGCACTTTCAGCGTGAACTGAATGGCGTACGACTACTGGCAGAACAAGGCCTGACCACGCCGCTGTTGCTCGCCGATGGCCTGCAGGAAGGCGAAGGCGGCTGGCTGCTGTTTGAGTTTATCGAAGGCGCCGAAAGCCTGGCCGATGCCTGGCATGCCGTCGAAGGCCTGCCACCGTTGGCTGACGAGCAAACCGCCGTGCTCGCCGAAGCACTGGGCGCGATTGCCCAGATGCACACCAAAGGCTTGTGGCAGGAAGACCTGCACCTGGACAACCTGCTGCGCCAGGACGGCAAGCTGTACCTGATCGACGGTGCCGGTATCCGCGTCGAAGAGGCCGGCAAGCCGCTGTCGCGTAACCGCGTGCTGGAAAACCTCGGCGTGTTTTTCGCCCAGTTGCCGAAAAACCTTGAGCCGTTTACCGAAGAGTTGCTGGTGTATTACCTGCTGAGCAACGGCGAACACGCCTTGCCGCTGGAAGCCCTGGAGAAGCAGGTGCGCAAGGTCAGCGCTTGGCGCTTGAAGGACTTTTTGAACAAGGTCGGCCGCGAATGCACGTTGTTCAGCGTGGTACGCGGCGCCTTTGGTTTGCGCGCGATTCGTCGCGAAGAAGAGGCCTCGATGCTGCCGGTGCTGGAACAGGCCGATGCACTGCTCGACCAGGGCCACTTGTACAAGACCGGTGGCGCCGCGAGCGTGGCCAAGGTCGAGGTAGCCGGTCGCCCGCTGGTTATCAAGCGCTACAACATCAAGGGCTTTGCCCACTGGCTCAAGCGCTTCTGGCGCCCAAGTCGCGCCTGGCATTCCTGGCGCGAAGGCAATCGCCTGGCGTTCCTTGGTATCGCCACGCCGAAGCCTTTGGCTGTGTTGGAAAAGCGCTTTTTGTGGCTGCGCAGTCGGGCTTATCTGATCACCGAATACCTGCCGGGCCCGGACATCATCGAGCGTTTCGCGCCCTATATTGAACACGGTGATGCACCGGAAGGTGAGCTGCTGGCACTCGACAAGCTGTTTGCCGAACTGATCCGCGAACGCATCAGCCATGGCGATTTCAAGGGCCATAACCTGTTCTGGGACAAGGATCGCTGGTCGCTGATCGACCTCGATGCAATGTGCCAACACACCTCCGCCGCCAGCTTCGCCACGGCATACGCGAAGGATCGTGCGCGGTTTATGCGTAATTGGCCGCAGGACAGTGCGTTGTACAAACTGATTGATCAGCGACTGCCCAAAACCATCGACTGAACACGTGCTTCCCGTGGTGAGCTGTCTTCCTGTGGTGAATGGGCTTCCTGTGGTGAGCTGTCTCCCTGTGGTGAGTGTGCTTCTTGTGGTGAGCGGGCTTGCCCCGCGCTGGGCTGCGTAGCAGCCCCACTAGAAGCACCGCAATGCTTCAGGTAAATCGCAGCGGCTGGTTTTGGGGCCGCTGCGCAGCCCAGCGCGGGGCAAGCCCGCTCACCACAGTTATGGTGCTCTCCTTAAGTGTTGTGTCAGCAAAAGTGCTAGGGCATTTGTGAGTGAAGAACTACAGCGCTTACACGCGCGGGGCAAGCCCGCTCACCACAGTTATGGTGTTCTCCTTAAGTGTTGTGTCAGCAAAAGTGCTTGGGTATTTGTGAGTGAAGAACGACAGCGCTTACACGTGGTGAGCGGTCTTCCTGTGGTGAGCGGGCTTGCCCCGCGCTGGGCTGCGCAGCAGGCCCACTAGAAGCACCGCAATGCTTCAGGTAAATCGCAGCGGCTGGTTTTGGGGCCGCTGCGCAGCCCAGCGCGGGGCAAGCCCGCTCACCACAGTTATGGTGCTCTTCTTAAGTGTTGTGTCAGCAACAGTGCTTGGGCATTTGTGAGTGAAGAACGACAGCGCTTACGCACTCATTATTTTCTATCCGACTGATTTTTATAGATAAAAAACCTGGCATGGCCTCTGCAAAGTCTCCTGGTGAACCCTTTCACCAGCCGCCCGCGGAGTCTTGTATGCCTTCCAGCCTTTCCTCGCTTACCCGTTTGATTTGCCTCGGCGTTGCTGTGCTGCTGGGCCACGCTGCCGTCGTCCACGCTGCCGAAGGCGATGATGCCGTGCCGTCCCTGGCCGGTAAGCGCATTGCGGTGAGCATGACCGGCACCAGTCATTATTTTGATATCAAGGCGTTCCAGGCCCAGGTGGATGAGATCAAGCGCCTGGGTGGTACGCCGATCACCCTCGACGCCGGGCGCAATGACAAGAACCTGGTGACCCAACTGCAAACCGTGGTCACCCAGAAGCCCGACGCGGTGATCCAGACCCTCGGCACCCTCAGCGTTATCGACCCGTGGCTCAAGCGCATCAGCAAGGCCGGGATTCCGCTGTTCACCATCGATGCGCCGTCGCAGTACAGCCTCAATAACACCACTTCGGACAACGTCGCCACCGGCAAAGCCCTGGCCGATCAACTGATCAAGGACGCTGGCGGCAAGGGCAAGATTCTGGTGTTCAACGGCTTCTACGGTGTGCCGGTGTGTGCGATTCGTTATGACCAGTTGAAGCTGGCGCTCAAGGATTATCCGCAGCTGGAAATCATCCAGCCCGAGCTGCGCGATGTGATCCCCAATACCGTGCAGGACGCCTACTCCCAAGTGTCGGCGTTGCTCAACAAGTACCCGGCGGGCAGCGTGTCGGCGATCTGGTCGGCCTGGGACATTCCGCAGTTGGGCGCGAGCAAAGCGTTGATCGATGCCAAGCGCACCGAGATCAAGACCTACGGCGTCGATGGCACCCCCGAAGTGCTGGCGCTGCTCGGTCAGGCGAACTCGCCGGTGGGCGCGGTGGTCGCGCAGCAACCGGCGCTGATCGGCAAGACGGCGGTGCAAAACGTGGCGCGCTACCTGGCCGGGCAACGTGACCTGCCCAAGGAAACCCATGTCGCCACCTTGCTGACCACCGCCGGCAACCTGGCACAGGTTCAACAGCTGCGGGGTGACTGATGGCGGCATTGCACCTGCAACACCTGCGCAAGCGCTTTGGCGCCACCCAGGCGCTGGATGATGCGAGCCTTAAGGTCGAGCGTGGCAGCATCCATGGGCTGGTGGGCGAGAACGGCGCGGGCAAGTCGACGTTGATCAAGATACTCGCTGGTATCCACACGGCCGACGCCGGGCAGGTGAGTATCGACGGCCAGGCCTATGCAGCGCTGTCGCCGCGTCAAGTGGACGCATTGGGCGTGCAGTTCATCCATCAGGAACGCCTGCTGCCCGCCAGTTTTACCGTGGGCGAAGCGCTGTTTTTTGGGCATGAGTTGCGCCGGGGGCCGTTTGTGGACCGGCGGCGGCAACAGCGTGAAGCGCAGCGCCTGCTGACGGAATACTTTGACCTGCAACTGCCGCCCGGTGCCTTGGTCGGCGAGTTGAACAGCGCCGAACGCCAGGTACTGCAAATCACCCGGGCGCTGATTCGCCAGCCGAAGATCCTGGTGTTCGACGAGCCCAGCGTGGCGCTGGTCAAGCGCGAGGTCGACCAGTTGCTGCGCATCGTCAAGCGCCTGCGCGACCAGGGGCTGTCGATCCTCTACATCTCCCACTACCTGCAGGAAATCGACAGCCTGTGCGATGACGTCACGGTGCTGCGCAACGGTCGGGATGTGGCGGTGGTGCAGCCACGGCACACGTCGAGCGCAGAGATTGCACGGCTGATGGTCAACCGCGACGTGCAGGAGATGTACCCCAAGGCCAAGGTCGAGTTGGGGGCGCCGCTGTTGCAGGTGCGCGGGCTGAGTCTGGCACGGCGTTATCGGCAAATTGACCTGGAGGTGCGCCGCGGAGAAATCGTCGGCCTCACCGGGTTGGTCGGTTCCGGCGCGAAGGAATTGTTCAAGACGCTGTTTGGTGTCGAGCGGGCCGACAGCGGCAGTGTGCATCTGGACGGGCGCTTGCTGCGCCTGCGTTCACCGGGCCAGGCGATTGCCGACGGCATCGCGCTGGTGCCCGAGGAACGGCGCAGTCAGGGCATCTCGCCGGTGTTGTCGGTGCTGGAAAACCTGACACTGGCGGGGCTCTCGCGGTTCAGCCGCTGGGGCTTGCTGAGCCGGCGCAGCGAGCAGATGGAAGCCGCGCGGTTGATTGAAGAACTGGCGATCAAGACGCCTGGGCCTCACGCCGCCGTTAGCCAACTGAGTGGGGGTAATCAGCAGAAAGTCGCCCTGGGTAAATGGCTCAGCCGCCGCTCGGCGGTGTACCTGCTGGATGAGCCCTGTGTGGGCGTGGACGTGGGCGCCAAGGTGGAAATCTATCGCCTGATTGGGCGCCTGGTAGAGGAGGGCGCAGCGGTGTTGGTGCTGTCATCGGATTTGCAGGAGTTGCTGGGGATCAGTGATCGAATTCTGGTGCTGCATCGCGGCGAGATTGCGGGTGAATTTCGTGCGGGGGAGGCTGACAGCGATCAGTTGCTCGCCTGTGCTACAGGCGCCGTGCCCGCTGCTGCTGTGCCGGTGCGGGAGGTCGAGCATGCTTGAGGTATTACTGAGACGGGGGTCGGTGGGTGTATTCCTGGCGATTTTGCTGGGGTTTGCCCTGGCGGCGCCGGGGTTTCTGTCGCTGGGCAACGTGGCCAATGTGTTCAGCCAATCAGCGATTCTCGGCGTGCTGGCCTTCGGGTTGACCTGCGTGATTATCGGCGGCGGCTCGAATGTGCTGGCCGGTGGGCTCGACCTGTCGCTGGCGGCCAATCTGGGGTTGTGCGCGGCCGTGTTCAGCCGCCTTAACAATGCCGGGCTGGAGCTTTGGCTCACCCTGCTGCTGACCTTGGGCTGCGGCCTGGCAGTCGGTCTGGTCAACGGCTTGGCCGTGGTGTTGCTGCGCTTGCCGCCGCTGTTGGCCACACTGGCGAGCATGAATGTGCTGGCGGGACTGGAATTGGTGCTGACGGAAAATACCGTGGTTTCCACCGACTCGCCGTTGCTGGACGTGCTCAGCGGCGGCAGTTGGCTGGCGGTGCCGGCACTGGCCTGGGTGTTGCTGCTGACGGCCGGGTTGCTGACCCTGTTGGTCCAGCATTCGGCCTACGGCCTGCGCCTGCATGCGGTGGGTGAATATCCCCAGGCGGCGCAAGCAGCGGGCATTCGCGTACGGGCTTATGGGGTGTCGAGTTACGCGCTGTCTGGCCTGTGCGCTGGTGTGGCGGCGTTATGTTCGGCAGCGTTTTTCAGCGGCAGCACCACGGGCTCCGGTGACATGTTGCTGTCGGTGGTGGCGATTGCCTTTCTGGGCGTGGTGTTTTCGCGGCGGCTGGTGGCAAGTATTCCTGGGACGTTGTTGGCGGCGTTGCTGATCGGTTTTCTGATCAATGGATTTCAGCTGCTCAACCTGTCGAATTTCTGGGTCAACGGTGTGCAGGGCGTGCTGATCCTGCTGGTGGTGGCCGCGTCCAGCGCATTGAATCGGGGAGCCGGCTCATGAACCCACGCGTCTTACTGCCGTTGACGTTGCCGCTGGTGTTTGGGGTGATCGTGTTGGTGTTTGCCTTGCAGGCGCCGGGCTTCCTGAGTGGCGGCAACCTCAAAAGCCTGGTGCTGAATAACTTCGTGCTGCTGGCGATTGTCGCCATCGGCATGACATACGCCGTGGCGGCGGGTGGCATCGACCTGTCAGTGGGCACGGCACTGGATTTCGCCAGTTTCAGTTTTGTGGTGTTGCTCAATGGTGGGCATGGCTGGGCAGTTGCCGCGACCGGGGCGTTGGTCGCGGCCCTGTTGGTCGGTGTGGTGAATGCCGGGTTGATCGCCGGCCTGCGGATCAGTCCATTCCTTGCCACCTTGGGCACGCTGTTTATCGGCACCAGTGCCCAGCAATTGCTCTCGGACGGCGGCCAGCCTATCTACATCAGCCAGGGTGTGAAGCCTGAACTGACCGGCCTTACGCCTTTGCTGATCGTGCTGGGACTGGCGTTGTTCTATGGCCTGGTATTGGCGCGCGGACGCCTGGGCCGCGAACTCCTGGCCCAGGGCACCCAGCCGCTGCTGGCGTATTACTCAGGCTTATCGGTGCAGCGAATCGTCACCGTCGTGGCCTTGGCGACTGCCTTGGCCTGTGGCGTGGCGGGGGTGTTGCTCAGTTCGACGGTCAGCGCCTATGTGCCGCTGTCGGGCAATGCGTTTTTGCTCAATGCCATCGGCGCGGTCTTTATCGGCACCACCTTGAGCCGGCAGGGGCGGGCGAATGTTCCCGGAACCCTGCTGGGGGTGTTGTTTATCAACGTGATCGCTAACGGCTTGCTGCTGATCGGCTGGAATTTCTACTGGCAGCAAGTGGCGACCGGCGTGCTGATTTTTGTGGTGCTGGCGTTCAGCTTTGCCAGTCGCCGGTTGCTGGAATCCCGCTGATCAGAACTGGTACTCGGCACCTGCGCCGGCGTACCACGAGCGGCCCGGTGCCGCTTCGTAGTAGCGACCGTTGCTGTCGCCGACGATGACTGAGCCGACGTACTGGCGGTCCAGCAGGTTGTCCAGGCGCAGGGTCTGGTGGAAGGTCCAGTGCTCGACTTTCTGTTCGAAGCGCGCGCGCCAGTTGAACACGCTGTAGCCCGGCGCGGCGTGCTGGCTGTTGGTGTCTTCGACGTAGACCTTGCTGCGGTACATGCCCTCGATGGCGGTGCTCACCCAGTCGCGGGGTTTCCAGTTGAGTTCGGCGAACAGCGTGGTTTGCGGTACGCCAGGGAGGTAGTTGCCCTTATCGACGGCGGTACTGGTGCCGCTGACGAAGTCGCTGTCGTAGGTGGCTTGCAGGCGGGTATAGGCGAGGCTGGTGGTCCAGTGTTCTGCGAGTTGGCTTTCGAGGCCCAGTTCGAAGCCGCGGCGTAGGGTGCGGCCGGCGTTTTGATAGGTGGAACGCCCTCCAACGGATTGCTGTATCACCAGTTCATCTTCGGTCGTGATCTGGAAGACGGCAGCGTTGATGCGTGTGTCTTGGCCAAGTCGTGCTTTCAAACCGACTTCGTACTGCGTGCTGACCGACGGTTTGAGCGCGAAGTTGAAACCGTTTGAGCTGCTGGAGTAGGCCGACTCGGCTTGTGTCGGCGTTTCAAATCCTTTGCCCGCGCTCACATAGCCGTGCAGGTCAGGCGTGAAAGCGTACATCACGCTGACCGATGGGGTGTTCTTCTGGTAGGTCTTGCTGCCGCTGTCGTCGCCGTCGGTACCGCTGACGAAGCGGTCGTCCACGTCCATTTTCATAGTGTTGTGACGCAGGCCGGCTTGCAGGGTCCAGTCGCCCAGCAACCAGTTGGCTTGCACGAACGGGTCGAGGCTGGTGGCGGTGTCGGTTTCATCGCGGCCCAAGGCGCCTTTGACGCCTTGCACCCCGTTGGCGGTGTTGGAATAACCTTGGCGATCATCCTGGCTGCGATCGTAGTCCAGGCCGGCGATCAGGGTCAGGTCGCCGGGCGCGCTGTTGATAGGTTGCAGCCAGTGGACAGAGCCGCCGTAGAACTTGCGGTCGAACGCTACTACGCCGCCGCGTTTGCCCGCGGGGATAGTGCCTGGAATCGACAAGTACTGAATCACACTCCTACGCCCCGTATAGGCATTTACCTGCAACGTCGCATCGCCGATGTAGCGCTCGTAATTCATCCCCAATTGCTGGTGATCGATGCTTTTGCGCGTGTTGTACGTCAGCGCGTTAATGCTCACCGAGCGCGGGTCCGCTTTGTACGCTTCCCACGTTTGCCCCAGCGGGTCCTGGGTGCCGTTCTGTTCTAGGCTGCTGTAGATCAGCGCCAGTTTGCTGTCGTCATCGGGCTGGACATTGAGCTTGGCAAAGGTCTGGTCCCGGCGTGCGCTGCTGTGGTCGCGGTAGCCGTTGGTGTCCATGCGCGAGGCGTCGAGCACAAAACCTGCGCCGTTGGTCGCGCCTTCGGCGCTCAGGTGGTTTTTGTTCAGGCCGTCGCTGCCGATCAGGGTTTCGGCGCCGATACGTGGCGGGCCTTCGCCGTCGCGGGAGAACATCTGGATCACGCCGCCGGCGTTGCTGCCGTACAAGGTGGCGGCCGGTCCGCGCAGCACTTCGATGCGTTCGGCGGTGTCGAGGTTGAATGTGGCCGCCTGGCCCTGGCCATCCGGGGTGCTGGCGGGGATGCCGTCGGCGATCAACTTGATGCCGCGTACGCCAAAGGCCGACCGGGCGCCAAAGCCGCGTGAGGAAATCTGCAGGTCCTGGGCGTAGTTTTGGCGGTTCTGCACCACCAGGCCGGGCACGCGGGACAGGGCTTCGGAGGCGTTGATACCCAATTGGCCGTCGCTGATCTGTTCGCGGCTGACACTGTCCACCGAATACGGCAGGTCGAACGTCGGGCTGGCGCTGCGCGAGCCGGTGACCACGCTGGGATCGAGGACCAGGGGCGCATCGTCGGCCAGGGCGGTGGTGCACAGGCCTAGCAGCAGAACAGCAAGGCGAGTGGGGATAATTGGGGTCATGATGAGGCCGGGTCTATGGCGCAACGCGAGTGATTGGCGTAGGCGTAAAAAGTGCGAGTTTAACGATTCAACCCTTGTTTTGCCGAATTCGTTGCAACTGGTCAGAACCGGAAGCGTCCTACGCTAGGCGTCGGTTCCGGATGCCTGAGCCGCGGTTTTCGCAGTGCTAGCTTTTCGCTCCCTGAATTTAAAAGAAGAATTGGATATGCGGACCCCTATCGTGCGGTTGTTAGTGTTGGTGGGCATGACGTTAATCATGGGCGGCTGCGGAACGGTCACCACGGTGTTTCGTGGTGATGACGTCACCGTGCGGGAACTCAAGGGGAAAAAAACCTATTGTCAGTCTGTTCCGCGTGTCTACAGCGGCGTGGCGTATGACTTGTGCGTGCTGCATGGGCCGGCGAATTCTGCCGATGGGCTTTCGCTGAACGGAATTCCCTGGGCTGTTCTCGATGTGCCGGTATCCGGTGTTCTCGATACGCTCATCCTGCCCTACACGATCTACCGGCAACGTGCTGACGGGAGTGTTGAGCTTCGCTAACCCCTTGCGGCTAGCAGTTTCCCATCATTTTTAAGCTATAATCCCGCCCTTTAGCTGTTTCCTGCCCAGGTGGGAAGCACACTTTTTTCAGGCGCAACCCGCCTGCATGCAGACTAAAAGAGGCTAGACCCCAGTGGCATTGACGATTCTTGGCCTGTCCGGCGCCCTTAGCCATGATCCTTCCGCAGCCTTGTATATCGACGGCAAGCTGATCGCGGCCGCCGAAGAAGAGCGCTTCGTACGCGACAAACATGCAAAGAACCGCATGCCCTACGAATCGGCGAAGTTCTGCCTGGAACAGGCCGGTATCAAGCCTTCCGACGTTGACGTGGTAGCGATCCCGTTCGCCCCGATCAGCCTGTTCGGCGAGGCACGTTGGCACTACGCCAAGCGTTACTGGTACGCCCCGGACCGCGCCCTCGACGCGATCCTGATGGGCAACCGTCGCTACAAACGCTATCGCAACAAGATCGTCTGGTGCCTGGAACAACTGGGCTTCGATCCGAAGAAAATCAAGATCGAACCGGTTGAACACCACCTGGCCCACGCTTCCAGCGCCTACCACTGCTCCGGCTTCCAGGAGAAGACCGCGATCCTCGGGATCGACGGCAAGGGTGAGTACGCCACCACGTTCTTCGGCTACGGTGAAAACGGCAAGATCCACAAGATCAAGGAGTTCTACGATCCGGACTCCCTCGGCGGCCTGTACGGCGCGATCACCGAGTTTCTCGGTTTCGAGATGCTCGACGGCGAGTTCAAGGTCATGGGCATGGCGCCGTACGGCGACGCCAGCAAGTACGACTTCTCGCGCCTGGCCTCCTTTGAGAACGGCGAGCTGGTGATCAACACCGACTACGCCAACGTCATCGGCCTGCGCCGGTATAAAGAGAAGGGCAAGGGTTTCTACTTCTCGCCAAAACTGATCGAGTGGCTGGGTCCGAAGCGCGAAGGCGACATCGCCGACGAGCCTTACATCCACTACGCCGCGAGCATGCAAGCGCTGTTCGAGAAACTGGCCTTGCAGATGATCGACCACTATCTGGGCGACATCCTCAAGGACACCGGCAAGCTGGCCTTCGCCGGCGGCTGTGCACTGAACGTCAAGCTGAACCAGAAGATCATTGCCCGCGACGACGTGAAAGAGCTGTTCGTGCAGCCTGCGTCCGGCGATGCCGGCACTGCGGTTGGCGCGGCGGCCTATGTGTCTCACGCCCGTGGTGTGCCGGTGGAGAAGATGGAGCACGTCTACCTCGGCCCGTCCTACAGCAACGAAGAGGTGATTGCTGCGTGCGCCAAGCACGAGAGCAAACCGGTGTGGCGCAAAATCGAAAACATGCCCAAGCGCATTGCCAAGATCATGGTCGATGGCAACCCCGTGGCCTGGTTCCAGGGCCGCATGGAGTTTGGCCCGCGTGCGTTGGGTGGTCGTTCGATCATCGGTTGCCCAAGTGCGACCGGCGTGGCTGACCGCATCAACCACCAGATCAAGTTCCGCGAGCGCTGGAGGCCTTTCTGCCCGTCGATGCTCGACACCGTGGCCCCACAGATGATCAAGGTCGATCACCCGGCGCCGTTCATGACCTTCACCTTTGAAGTGTCGGAAGAATGGAAGACCCGCGTGCCGGAAGTGGTCCATGAAGATGGTACTTCCCGCGCCCAGGTCCTCAAGCGCGAATACAACCCGCGCTACTACGACATGATGAAAGAGCTCGAAGTGCTGACCGGCAACGGCGTGTCCCTGAACACCTCGCTCAACCGTCGTGGCGAAGCAATGATCTGCTCGCCGAAAGACGCGTTGGACATGTTCTTCGGCTCCGACCTGCAGTACCTGATCATGGAAGACATCCTGGTCGTCAAAGACGGCGTGGACCCTTATGACGCGCTCGGCTGACCGCCACGTCCTGCAGTTCTGCCATGGCTATGACGGGCCGTTCCTGGACTGCGCACGGCAGTACGCGAGTCTGTTCGCAGGCTCTGGCTACAAAGTGACCACGGTGTTTCTCACCGGGGTCGCTGACCCTGCTGTAGCGGCCGGGTGTGCGTCCGATGAAGTGTTGTTCATGGAGTTCAGCTCCAAAGCCATTCGTGGCTTGAAGCTGGGTGCCATCCGTGAACTGCGCAAGATCGCCGCGTCGCGCAATTTCAGCTTTTGTATCGCCCACCGGTTCAAGCCGATCTATATCGCCTTGCTTGGCACGCGGTTGCCGGTCATCGGCGTGCATCACGCGTTCGGTGATTACCTGCGCGGCAGCCGTAAGCTGTTTGCCGGGATCTTTCGCAAGCGCCTGAGCTTGCTGGGGGTTTCCGACGCGGTGCGTGACGACATGCGCCGCTGCCTGCCGGCCTGGCCCGCTGCGCGCATCCAGACGTTGTATAACCGCATTGATGTCGACGCTTTGCAGGCCATCCAGGTGCCTGTGGATGAGGCGCGCGATGCCTTGGGCCTGTCGCCGGATGAGTGGGTGGTCGGCAATGTCGGCCGCCTGCACCCGGATAAAGACCAGGCCACGCTGCTCAAGGGTTTTGCCCTGGCATTGCCGCACTTACCGGCCGAGAGTCGCTTGGCGATCCTTGGTACCGGACGCCTTGAACAAGCGCTCAAGGATCAGGCTCGTGAGCTGGGGATTGCCGACAAGGTGCTGTTCCTCGGCCAGGTGCCGGATGCGCGTCGGTATTTCCGCGCATTCGATGTGTTTGCCCTGAGCTCCGATCACGAACCGTTCGGCATGGTGCTGCTGGAGGCCATGGCAGCCGGCGTACCGTTGCTGGCCACGGCCTGTGGCGGCGCGAAGGAAGTGGTCGAAGGCGTCGGTATTCTGTTTCCCTTCGGCGACGCCGAACATCTCGCGCAGGGGCTGCGGCACCTGGCCGGGATGGATCAGCACCAGCAACGGCAGTGTGCCGAGATGATGCTGGAACGCCTGCGTACGCGTTTCTCGGATCAGGCGGTACGCGATACCTTCTGGCAACTGCCGCACGTTATTGAACTGACCGCGGGGGCTTGATGCTCAATCGATTTCAAGGCTGGCGCGAGCGCGGCTGGTCCGTCGTCGACGCGCGTGCGTACAACGACGCCTGGCAACGTTTTGGCGGCAGTGTCGCGACCCATCCTCAAGTGATCGAACGTCTGGCCGGGTTGGCCGATATCCCGGTGCGTTACCTGGCCTGGGAGCAGGGCGGTGAACTGCAGGCGTGCATCGCCACCTGGGGCCGCGACCTTGCGTTGTCCAAGGACGTACTCAAACAAAAGGGCAAGAAAGGCCTGTTTGACTTGGGTAACGCCGAGTTGATCCTGCCGGCCGCCGCGAACACCCAGGCGCCGTTGCGCCACCGCGCACGCTACCTGTCGGTCCTGAACGAAGGCCGTTTCAGCGGCCTCAAGCCCCAGGCCGAGCAACTGGCCATGGCCCGCACCCCGGAAGAACTGTCGAAGAAATTCCGCTATAACCAGCGCCGCGAACTGCGTTTGCTTGAAGAGGCAGGCGGTGTCGTGCGCCCGGTCAGTGAGTTTTCCAGTCAGGAATTGGCCGCGATCTACTGCGATCTGTTCCTGCGCCGCTGGGGATTTGTCGCCACGGGCGCCGAGCGTATGGCTGAAGTGATCGAGCTGTTGCGCGAGTGGCTGATCGGCTCGGTTATTTTTCTCAACGATGCGCCCATCGCTGTCCAGTTGGTGTACCGGGTCGAATCGCCCGAGTGGATCAGCGTGGAGTACGTCAACGGCGGTGTCGACCCTGAAACCCGCGCGTTCAGCCCGGGCAGCGTCCTGAGTTTCCTCAACACCCAAAGCGCTTGGGAACAGGCGCGTGAAGTCGGCAAGCCGCTGCGCTTTTCCTTCGGGCGTGCCGACCGTGAGTACAAGGACCGTTGGTGCAACCCCGTGCCGGTGCTGACCGTATGAGCCGCAAACAACAATTGCTCAAGCGCCATCGGCGCAACAAACGTGTCGCCGTATTGATCGGCCTGTTGCTGCTGGTGGTGATCGGTGTCTGGGTTGCCTGGTGGCTGCCGCTGGTACTCGGAGTGCTGGCCTGGATCGCCCATGAGGCGTGGTTTGCCGACCATTTGTTTTATGCCCCCGGCGAAGACTATCAATACCGTTTTTCGGCGGAAGCCGAAGTGGCTGGGGTTCGCTTCGAAGGCGGGCAGCTGCGGGTTGATTCACCCCTGCAAGCCGATGCGACCTTGGTATTGGCCATCAAGATCAAGAGCGGTTGGTTAGGTCGCTTTCTGGATCCGGCCGTTGAGATTACAGGCGGTGACAGCACTGATCGCCAGGCTTTCGAGCGCGGTGTGAACGGCATTCGTTATCTCAATCTCAGCGGTCTGGCGCCCGCCCTGGCGGCGGGCGAGCTGCGTTTGCGCGGTCGCTTTTGCACGTTGCACGGCGCGCCCCGGTTGTGGGCCTGGGGTAATCCGGAGTATTCAAAACAGCGGGTGATGGTCATCGCGCCCCATGCCGACGACGCCGAGCTGGCCGCTTTTGGCTTATACAGCCGGGCTGAAAAACCGTGGATCGTGACCCTCACCGCCGGTGAAATCGAAGCCGAGCATTATCAGCAAATGGGTCTGGACCCGGTCGAAGCCTCGCGTACCAAGGGCCGCCTGCGCGCCTGGGACAGCATTGCCGTGCCGCTTTGGGCCGGTGTGCCGCAGGCGCATTGCGTGCAGTTGGGCTACTTCTGCCTGCAACTGCCGGCGATGCGCGCAACGCCTGATCAGCCAGTGGCCTCGCGCGAAGCTGAGCTGTCGGATATCCGCCTGTTTCGCCAGTTCAATCCGTTCCCGTTGCCGGCGGATGTTGACGGCCTGCCGACCTGGAACAACCTGCTGGCCGATCTGCGCCAGTTGCTGCTGACGGCACGTCCCGAAGTGATCGTATTGCCGCATCCATTGCTCGACCCTCACCCAGACCATATCTGCGCGCAGCAAGCGGTGGTCGAGGCGTTGCAAGGGTTGGAATGGCAGCCGACCGTCGTACTGGGTTACGCCAACCATCTGCATGACAACGACCGCTGGCCCATGGGTGACGCGGGCGCCGGTATTGCCTTGCCGCCGCTGTTCGACGATACGCTTGAGCTACGCCCGTGCAGCCTGCCACTGTCGTTGGCGCAGCAGCGTGACAAGGCCATGGCGCTGGGCATGATGCATGACCTGCAGCCCGCTCCGCCGTTCAAGCGTCGTGTGCGCCGCTGGCTGCAGCGGTTGCTGGCGGGCCGGGCGCGGTCGCCTTATGGTGAGAACGAGTTTTTCCGCAAAGCCGTACGACGGCATGAGTTGTTCTGGCGTTTGTGAAGGCATTTGTGAAAGGGAAAGTCATGAAAGTTTTATTTCTGGTGCAGAAAGAGCAGCGTGCGATTCTGGATCGCTTGTACGAAGGCATTGCCGAGCACTGCGAGTGTGATACCCGCTGGCTGAGCAGTGATGAGCAGCGCAACCTGCGCGGGTACTTCAAACGCGAAGTCGACGTGACGCGCTATGACCGCATCGTGTTCTTCCTGCGCTTCAAGCAGGAAATCCGCCAGGCCGGGTTCATCCGTACGATCCCGAATCTGGTGATCCTCGAACACGATGCCTACCAGAACTACATTCCCTGCAAGTACACCGGTAAATTCAGTGCCCACTACCGTCGTTTGCCCTGGGCACGGGTGATCAGCTCGGGCCACATGGTGACCGAGCGCCTGCGTGCCGAAGGCTTTGATGCGGTGTTTGTGCCCAAGGGTTACGACCAGGCGCTGTTGCAGCCCCAGGGGCTTGAGCGCGACATCGAGCTGGCATTTGTCGGCAGCACCAACAGCGTGGCCTATAGCGGACGCAAAGCGCTGCTCGATGAGTTGGCACGGGTTGAGCCTTTGGTGGTCACGCGCACCAAGTCGGGTGAGGAGTACTGCGCGACCCTCAACCGGATTCGCTTTTTCGTCAGCGCCGACGTGGGCATGGGCGAGTACATGATCAAGAACTTCGAAGCCATGGCCTGCGGGTGTGTGCTGCTGGCGTTTGACCAAGGGGCTGCGGAGAACGAGGCCCTTGGCTTCAAGGACATGGTCAATGTGGTGTTCTACAAGGACATTCCACAGTTGCAGCAAAAGCTCTCGCAACTGCGCGCCAACCCGCAACTGGCTGCAGAGATTGCGCGCAACGGGCAAGACCTCGCCGTCAGCCAGTTCAGCTTTGCGCGCATCGGGCAGCGTATTGTCGAAGCCCTGAAGCCGCCGTTGCGGCCGCGTGCTCCACTGAGTTTGCTGGAAACGCTGCGCCTGAAACTGGGCGTGTGACATCGGACGCATGGCAGCCAATGATGGCTAAACAACCTATCGAGACTTGAATGCAATTCTCCGATCAGAGCGACATAACCCTCGTCGTGACCAGTTGCGGCCGCTTCGATTTGTTGAAGCGTACGCTTGAGAGCTTCGACCTGTTCAATACCGCAGACATACGCGAAGTCTTCATTACTGAAGACTCTGGCGATGAAGCGGTACGTCTCGCGATTCCCGAGCACTGGCACAGTCATTGCACTTTTTTGATCAACCGTCCGAAGCTTGGGCAACTGGCTTCCATCGACCTGGCCTATGGATCGGTCAAAACCCCCTACATCTTCCATTGCGAAGATGACTGGGCGTTTTACCGGCCTGGGTTTGTCGAAGATTCCAAGGTGGTGCTGGAGCAGCGTCCCGATATCCTGCAAGTCTGGTTGCGTAACTTTGTCTACGATTTGCAGGTGCACAGCCCCTATATCCACCGTGGGCCACGCGAGGTGATTGGTGGCGTACCGTGTTATCCGTTGTTGTCTGAGAAACCTGAATGGCAGGGGTTTTCTCTCAACCCCGGCCTGCGGCGTATCAAGGAATACTGGTTGTGCGCACCTTACGCCGGGTTCGAGGGTGAGAAGGGGCTTTCCAAGCGGTACGCCCAGTTGAATCTGCCTGCCGTTACCCTGGAAGGCGATGCGGTGTTGCACACTGGCTTTGGCTTGCATGTGTCGACATCAGAAGAGCGCGCGACCAAAGCACGGCGTAAGCGCAGAGAGCGGGTGAAGCTGGCAGTCATGCTGAGCCTGGGGCTGGTTATCGGGTGGGCGATTCCCTGGTAATTCCAACACGCGACAACAACGCCTCATAAGGTTTTGCGATGAGTATTCTCAACATCATGTGGGCCGGTGGTTCTGCATTTGCTTCGGTGCAGAAGGTTCATCGGCAGATACTGTCCCGCGCCGACAGCGGCGTACCGATTCACACCTGGTTGCTTCAAGGCAGTGCTGATTCGAGTGACGGCCTGGTTGAACAGGCCGTGGAGTGGAACCTCTCTTCCGCCAGGCTCAAGGGGCGGCACCTCTGGAAATGGTTGATGCCCTTGATGCGTGCACGCTTCCAGAAGGCCCTGCCTGAGGATGTACAGGTTGTGCTTCTTGATGGGGTCGGTGTTGCGCGGGTGCTTTTGCCCGTGCTCAAGCGTTTGCCAAACGTGCGTGCGGTGGTGATTTTTCATGGTGCCACGCGCTTGCGGCGTGCTGATCAACAGTTGTTCGATCAATTCCCGGCGTCCCAACTGACGCTGACGGCCGTCTCGAAAACCCTTGCACACTCGCTGGAGCGTTCTCTGCAACGGCCAGTGACGGTGCTGCGCAGCGCCTTTGACCCGGCCGCTTTTCGCGCTGCGGCGCTTTCCCGTGAGCAGGCGCGATCCCGTCTGGGCTTGCCGTTGTCTGCCACTCCCGTAGTGGGTGCGGTTGGTCGACTGGTAGACGGCAAGGGGTTTGCCTGTTTGTTGGAGGCCTTTGCCCGTGCGGCGGCTGATCAGCCCGATGCGCGCCTGGTGATCCTCGGCGAAGGGCCAGCGAGGCCCGGGCTTGAGGCACGTATTGCAGCGCTTGGCTTGCAGGACAAAGTGTCGCTGCCTGGGCATCTGCCTGATGCGGCCAGCCTTTACCGGGCGTTTGACTGGGTTGCCATCCCTTCGACGGAAGAAGGCCTGGGGTTGATTCTGCAAGAGGCGGTGATGGTCGGCGTGCCCGTACTGACCAGTGAACTGGCAGTGTTCCGCGAGCAACTGGGGGATGCCGGTTGGTACGCCCCGGCAGACAATGCCGCGTTTTGGGGCGAGCTCCTGACCCGCGCGTTCGCGAGTTCGGGTGAGGAGGTTGTCGAGGCTCAGTCGCGGGCGTTGGCGCCGGAGCAAGCCTGGAATGAATTCAGTGAAACCACCCGGCGTCTGTTCTCATGCACCTAGCAGCGCTTGCTCCAGTGCCTGCATTGGAAAGCGTTCGTTCAGCTTCTCGCGCGCAATATAGCGGGCGAAATGCTGCAGGTTGCGCCGCGCCAGTGCCGGGCTCAACGGCGCGCGCAGGAAGCGCATGTCTGCTACGTCGATCAGGCCCATCTGGTTGTCCGGCGTGACGACGATATTGCCCAGGTGCAGGGAGCGAAAGTAGATGCCGGCAGTGTGCAAGCGGCGAATCAGCGCCACCAGCGGGTCCAGGTTCTGCTCCCAGTCAAAGCCTTCTTTGTTGGCAATCTGGCGCAGTGTCTCGCCCGGCAGCGGGCTATACAGCACAGCGGTCATGCCTGCAGCGTCCAGTTGGAAGTACTCAAGGACGGTCAGGGTTGGAATACCGCGTTCTTGCAGCTTGACCGCGTTATCGATGAAGCGCTTGGAGTAGGGGCGCAACAGTGCCGACGAAAAAAAACGTTTACGACGAAACAGTTTAAGAATGTTCCCGTCCGTCAGCAGGTAGACTTTGGGCCCGTAGCTGTCCTTTTCCAGGATTCTGGCGCCTTCAATCATCGTGTTTAGCGTGGTTTGGGGGAGCCTTGAACATTGCATCGTCGGAAAGCCTTGTTGGAGTCACGGGCACAGTGGTCGGCAATGATGCCGAAAGTTTTTAGTTTTAACCATGCCAGGTTGGCAGGTTGGCCGTATTAGGAGCGGGTGATGCAAGCAGGTCGTTGGGCGCGCGGATGGATGTGTTTTGGGTTGTTGTGGTTTTTGCTGGCGATAGCGTTCGCGCCGACCAACAAAGTTTATCAACAGGGGCTGGCGCTCTTTCTGTGGCTGCCGGCGCTGGTGTTTGCCTGGTCTGCCCGTGAGCAACTCAAACAAGTCTGGCGCGCTCAGCGCTGGATCTGTCTGGCACTCGCCGCGCTGGCGGCATGGGGCTTGATCAGCCTGTGGTGGACCAATGCCGAAGACGGCTCCCGCGAGGCCAAGCGCCTGCTCTATATCGGCGTGTTCCTGTTGTTCTTTCCGATACTCGCTGAAGCTCAGCCCCAGCGCGTGATTCGTTTGATGCAGTGGGGCGGCTTTGGTCTTGCCTTGTCGTCGCTGCTGGCCATGATCAAGTTCTATGGCATGGAAGGGAACGTTTGGTACGCGCGTCTTGAAGGGCTGGGTCAGTTGTCTCACCCGATCCTGGGCGCGTATGTGATTGGTCTGGCTGCCGTGTGGTTGCTGCACTGGATGCCGCGTGAGCGCTGGATGCAAGTAGCCTGCATGGCGGCGATCGGCTTGCTCGGCCTGTTTGTGGTAGCCAGCCAAAGCCGCGGCGCCGCATTGGCCCTGTTTTTGAGTGTGGTGGCCATGCCGCTGTGGTGCCGAGACCGGCGCAGCACCCTGATTGCCATCGCGTCAGTGGTGGCGGCAGTGCTGGTATTCCTGTCGATGCAGTCGTTGATGCTGTCCCGTGGCGCGTCTTTCCGGCCGCAGATTTTTATGGCAGCGATGCAGATGATTAGCGAGCGTCCCTGGACGGGCCTGGGCCTTGGTGGTGATTACAATCTGTTCTGGGATGAGCACCGTTTCGATCACTCCCACAACCTGTTCACCCATGTGACCATCGAGCTGGGCCTGCCGGGCCTGATCCTGTGGTCGGCGGTATGGTTCGGCGTGCTGTGGCAAGCCTTGAAAATGCGCGACACCCCGTACGGCAAGGGCATTATCGGCATGTGGGTGTTCTCGTCCCTGGCGATGCAATTCGATGCGGCAAGCCTCACAGGCACTCCTCGGGCCGAGTGGTTCATCACCTGGTTGCCGGTTGCGCTGGCCAGTGTTTTGGTCTGGGCGCGGGCCAAACCCGACGTGTGTGATAAAGTTCGCGTCCTACCCAATCAGTGAGCTCGACACATGAGTGACGCACCGCCCAAAGCGGACCAGGAATCCAGCCTGAAAATTTATTTCCGGCTGCTGGGCTATGTGAAACCGTACCTCGGCATGTTCCTGCTGAGTATCGTGGGCTTCGTGATCTTTGCTTCGACCCAGCCAATGCTCGCCGGGATTCTCAAGTACTTCGTGGATGGCTTGAGCAATCCCGATGTGGTGTTCCTGCCCAAGGTTCCGTTTTTCAAGGACCTGAAGTTGCTGATGGCCGTGCCGCTGCTGATCATCCTGATCGCCGCGTGGCAAGGCCTCGGGTCTTTCCTGGGCAACTACTACCTGGCCAAGGTTTCCTTGGGGCTGGTGCATGACCTGCGGGTCCAGCTGTTCAACAAGCTATTGGTGCTGCCTAACCGCTACTTCGATACCCATAACTCGGGGCACCTGATCTCACGCATCACCTTCAACGTGACCATGGTCACCGGCGCTGCCACGGATGCGATCAAGGTCGTGATCCGCGAAGGCCTGACGGTGGTGTTCCTGTTCGGTTACCTGCTGTGGATGAACTGGAAACTGACCCTGGTGATGCTGGCGATCCTACCGCTGATCGCAATCATGGTCGGCAGCACCAGCAAGAAATTCCGCAAGCAGAGCAAGAAGATCCAGGTGGCGATGGGTGACGTGACCCACGTCGCCTCCGAGACCATCCAGGGCTACCGTGTGGTGCGCAGCTTCGGTGGCGAAGACTATGAACAGCGTCGCTTTGCCGCCGCCAGCCAGGGCAACACCGACAAGCAATTGCGCATGAACAAGACCGGTGCGGTCTATACGCCGATGCTGCAGCTGGTGATCTACACAGCGATGGCCGTGTTGATGTTCCTGGTACTGCTGTTGCGCGGTGACGCCACGGCAGGCGATCTGGTTGCCTACATCACCGCGGCGGGCCTGCTGCCCAAGCCGATCCGCCAGTTGTCGGAAGTCAGCTCGACGATCCAGAAAGGCGTGGCGGGTGCCGAGAGCATCTTCGAACAGCTGGATGAAGTGCCTGAAGTCGACGGCGGTACCGTGGAGCGTGATCGCGTCAGCGGTCGCCTGGACGTGCGCAACCTGAGCTTCACTTACCCAGGTACTGAACGCGAGGTGCTCAAGAACATCAGCTTCAGCGCAGCCCCTGGGCAGATGATCGCTCTGGTTGGCCGCTCAGGCAGCGGCAAGTCGACCCTGGCCAGCCTGATCCCGCGTTTCTACCATCATGAAACCGGGGAAATCCTGCTGGACGAGGTCGAGATTGAAGACTACCGCCTGCGCAACCTGCGCCGGCATGTAGCCCAGGTTACCCAGCACGTGACTCTGTTCAACGACACCGTGGCCAACAACATCGCCTATGGCGACCTGGCCGACGCGCCGCGTGCCGACATCGAGAAAGCTGCGGCGGATGCCTACGCCATGGACTTCATCTCGGAGCTGCCAAAAGGCCTGGACACCGAGGTCGGTGAAAACGGCGTGCTGCTCTCCGGTGGTCAGCGCCAGCGTCTGGCAATCGCCCGGGCCCTGCTGAAAAATGCCCCGCTGCTGATCTTGGATGAGGCGACATCGGCGCTGGATACCGAGTCCGAGCGGCACATTCAAGCTGCGTTGGATAAGGTCATGAAAGGTCGCACCACCCTGGTGATCGCGCACCGTTTGTCCACTATCGAGAAAGCCGACCTGATTCTGGTGATGGACCACGGTGAAATTGTCGAGCGTGGTACGCATGTCGAACTGCTCGCCAAAGGCGGCTACTACTCGCGGTTGCATGCGATGGGGCTGGACGAGCCGGTCGCGAACAACATCACCTGATCCGACGGGGCGCGCAATGCGCCCCGTTGTTTGTATCGAGTTCCTTACAGGGCTTGACCAAAGCCAAATAATTCGTTGCCTATCGTTTGTTATGTTGGCCTTCTCGATTCGAATGACGAACGAGAGGGCTAACCTTCTTGCGTGGGTAATGGAATGTTGCAACGTCTGTTCTGGAAAATGCTTCCCAAGCACCAGAGGGTGTTTCTGCTGGGGCGTTTGTCGGTGGTTGACCGTCAGGCGGTGAACAAATCCCTGTCTGGGGTGACCACCCTTAATCCCGCGTTCGAGCGACACAAGTGCGTGTTTATCCATGTGCCAAAATGCGCCGGCAGCAGCGTGTGCTCGGCGCTTCTTGATGGCCGCTGGCCGGGGCATCTGCCGTATTACTGGTATCAGCAGCAGTTTCCCGAACACTGCCAGCGCAGTTTCAAGTTTGCCTTTGTGCGTGACCCGCTGGAGCGGGCTTACTCGGCCTACACGTACTTGCGCGGCAACCACATGGGTGCCCGCGACGTGCAAGCCCAGGCACTGGTCAGCAGCTACCGTGACTTCGACCAATTTGTGGCCGGCTGGCTGCACCCGGACAACCTGCGCCGCCAACTGCATTTCGCGCCCCAGACCGACTTTCTGGTTGATCACCTGGGCGGGATGGCTATGGATTTTCTCGGCCGTCAGGAATCGCTGGAACAAGATTTCCAGCACCTGTGCGAGCGCCTCGGCGTGACCTCATCCCTGCCACATCTGAATGTTTCACTGGGGCGGCGCAGCGAGCCGGTCAGGGCGTTCTGCTCGGTGCGTACGCGCCGTTTGGTCAGGCGCGCCTATCAGCGTGATTACAAGGTGTTGGGTTATGAATAACCAGTCGCTTGCCAGTGGGTCCGCTGCCATTCGTCCCTTTGCCCTGTCGTTGTCGGCGGCGGCACGGGCCGAGCTCAAGCATCAACAGCCGTGCTGCCTGTGGTTGACGGGGTTGTCCGGTTCCGGCAAGTCGACCCTGGCTAATGCCCTTGAGGTGCAACTCAACGAGCAGGGCCGGCACACCTTTGTGCTCGATGGCGATAATTTGCGCACAGGGTTGTGCAATGACTTGGGCATGAGCGATGCGGCGCGCAAGGAAAATATCCGGCGCATTGGCGAAGTGGCGCGGTTGATGGTCGATGCGGGATTGATTGTGATTGTGTCAGCGATCTCGCCGTTCAGCGTCGACCGAGCAACCGCCAAGGCGCTGTTCGGGCCGGGGCAATTCTTTGAGGTTTACATCAGCACGCCGTTCGACGTGTGTGCTCGGCGTGACCCCAAGGGTTTGTACCGAGCGGCGTTGGATGGGCGTATCAAAGCGTTCACCGGTTTGGACAGCCCCTATGAAGCGCCGAGCGCGGCTGACTGTGAGATCAACACCGATGAGGTCGAGCTGGCCGATGCCGTTGAGCAGATCCTGGCGGTTTTGTTTAAAAAATAACCAGTTTTGGCGCGTGGCGCATTGCGGATAAAGCTCTCGAACTAGGCAGCGCTCACCCTGTGCTAATATCGCGCCCCTGTTCATTTTGTATGTGGGTTGCTCCATGAAGTTGTCCATGCCGCGATTCGATCAAGCCCCTGTCTTGGTGGTCGGCGATGTCATGCTCGACCGTTACTGGCATGGCGGTACCTCACGGATTTCCCCTGAGGCACCGGTACCGGTAGTCAAGGTCGAGCAAATCGAAGACCGTCCAGGTGGCGCTGCCAACGTTGCCCTCAATATTGCCGCGCTCGGCGCCCCGGCCTCCCTGGTCGGTGTGACCGGCGACGACGAAGCCGCCGACAGCCTGGCCAACAGCCTGCGCGGTGCTGGCGTGCGTGCGCTGTTCCAGCGCATTGCCCACCAGCCTACCATCGTCAAGCTGCGGGTCATGAGCCGTCACCAGCAGTTGCTGCGTATCGATTTCGAAGAACCCTTCGCCACCGACGCCTTGGCCCTCAGCGGTCAGGTCGGCGAGTTGCTCGAAGGCATCAAGGTGCTGGTGCTGTCCGACTACGGCAAAGGCGCATTGAAGAATCACCAAGTGCTGATCCAGGCCGCCAAGGCCAAGGGCATCCCGGTGTTGGCCGATCCCAAGGGCAAGGACTTCTCGATTTATCGGGGCGCCAGCCTGATCACGCCGAACCTCAGCGAGTTCGAAGCCATCGTCGGCGGTTGTGCCGATGAGCACGAACTGGTGACCAAAGGCGCGGCACTCATGGCCGATCTCGACCTCGGTGCCTTGCTGGTAACCCGTGGCGAGCACGGCATGACCCTGCTGCGTCCAGGCCACCCGCCGATGCACCTGCCGGCGCGGGCCCGTGAAGTGTTCGACGTCACCGGCGCCGGAGACACCGTGATTTCTACCCTGGCCGCTTCCATCGCGGCCGGCGAAGAGCTGCCTCACGCCGTGGCCCTGGCCAATCTGGCGGCGGGCATCGTGGTCGGCAAACTGGGTACCGCTGCCATCAGCGCACCTGAGCTGCGCCGCGCCATCCAACGCTCCGAAGGCTCGGAGCGCGGTGTGCTGACCATTGAGCAATTGCTGCTGGCGATAGACGACGCTCGCGCGCATAACGAAAGCATTGTGTTCACCAACGGCTGCTTCGACATCCTGCACGCCGGCCACGTGACTTACCTGGAGCAGGCGCGCGCCCAAGGCGATCGCCTGATCGTTGCGGTCAACGACGACGCTTCGGTCAGCCGCCTGAAAGGCCCTGGCCGTCCAATCAACAGCGTCGACCGGCGCATGGCCGTGCTGGCTGGGTTGGGTGCAGTGGACTGGGTGATCAGTTTCCCTGAAGCGACCCCGGAAAATCTGCTGGCTCAGGTCAAGCCGGACGTCCTGGTCAAGGGCGGCGACTATTCCGTCGACCAGGTGGTCGGTGCAGATATCGTCAGCGCCTACGGCGGCAAGGTCAAAGTGTTGGGTCTGGTTGAGAACAGCTCGACCACGGCGATTGTCGAGAAGATCCGCAATAATGAGTGAGGCTGATCCGTTGGTTCTGATCACCGGTGGCGCGGGCTTTATTGGCTCGCACCTCGTGGATGCCTTGCTAGCTAAGGGCTACGCGGTGCGTGTGCTGGACAACTTGTCCACAGGCAAACGCAGCAACCTGCCGTTGCACAACCCGCTTGTCGAGCTGCTCGAAGGTGATGTCGCCGATGCCGGGCTGGTTGCGCGTGCCGCTGTTGGCGCAACGGCGGTGGTGCACCTGGCTGCGGTCGCGTCCGTGCAGGCCTCGGTGGATGATCCAGTCAGCACGCACCAGAGCAATTTCGTCGGTACCCTGAATGTCTGCGAAGCCATGCGCAAGGCAGGCGTCAAGCGCGTGGTCTTTGCATCCAGCGCAGCGGTGTATGGCAACAACGGCGAAGGTGCTTCGATTGACGAAGAGACTACCAAGGCGCCGTTGACGCCCTATGCGTCCGATAAGCTGGCCGGCGAGCACTACTTTGATTTCTATCGCCGCCAGCATGGTCTGGAGCCGGTGATTTTCCGCTTTTTCAATATCTTCGGGCCGCGCCAGGACCCGTCGTCGCCATACTCCGGCGTGATCAGTATCTTCAGCGAACGTGCACAGCAGGGTTTGCCGATTGCCGTGTTTGGCGATGGCGAGCAAACCCGCGACTTCATGTACGTGGAAGACCTGGTTGACGTGTTGGTGCAGGCGATCGAAGCGCCGCAGGCTCCTTTGGGGGCGATCAACGTGGGCTGGAACCGTACCACTACGCTCAAGCAAGTGCTGCAGGCGCTGGAAGAAGCGGTGGGCTCCTTGCCATCCGTGACTTACGGGCCGGCGCGGTCGGGGGATATTCGGCATTCACGGGCGAACAACCAGCGGTTGTTGGCGAGTTTCACGTTGCCGGAACCTACCCCGCTGAAAGTCGGCCTGGAACGACTGCTTAACGGCTAACCATCAATTCAATGTGGGAGTGGCAAGCCCTCTCCCACATTTAGATTGCAGTTTAGCCCTTGGCCTTTTTCTTCGGCACGATCTTGCGCAACACGCGCCGCGCCAATCCCTTCAACTTCGACTCCTTCTCCGGCTCCGCCAGACCTTGCTGTCTCAGCCAATCCTTCCAGCGAATGCGCTCTTCCCGCACCAGCCAGCCTTCCTGCTGGGCGAAGCTTTCCGCCAGGTACAAACCCCGCGTACTGGCCGGGTACAGTTGGTCTTTCTTCACGGTGTACAACTCGGGAAGGGGCTGGCCGTCTTTTAGCGGCATCAGGTACAAGTCCGGACGCTTGCGGTCCAGGCGCGCAACCAACTGGTCGCCTTCCAGGCGCTCATCTACATGGAACAGGCTCAGCGACTTGGCTTCCTTCGGCACTTCCAGGCGAAGGTCGTAGATCAATTGCAGCGATGCCGTGGGCAAATGCACATAGGCCCGTGGTCGTTCGATCAACTGGGTGGTGGCGCAACGCACCGGGCGGGCCGCACCGGATAGCGGGCTCAGGCGAAACGGCAGCGCTTCGCGGTAATGCAGCGCCGCGGAGTAGGGCGCTGGCAGCCAGGTGTCATTGAAGCGCCCGCCGAGCCAGCCTTCGGGTGTTTCCAGCAGGCACTCTTCAGCAATTTCCTGGATGGCGGTGTGCAGTGGCAAGTTCAGCTCGTGGGCCGGGACGTAGCCGGAGATGAGCTTGAGCACCACATCACCACGGTCCTGGCGACGCTGGCGCACCAGCACCCAGTAATCGCGGTTTTGCCAGTGCAGGGTCAAGCGTACCGACACGCCGAGGTTGGCCAGTTCCAGCACGAAACGTTCCGAGTCTGCCACCTCCACCGGCTTGCGCCGTTGCAGGGTCTGGGCGAAGTTGAGCGGCATGCCCACGCTCTGATAGCTCAGGCCTTCAGGGGTGGCTTCGACGTGCAGCGGCAGTGTTTTAAAGTTGCTGGGGTTTTTTCTTATGAGCGTTCGCGGCATGTCGGCTCCTTTTTGCGACGGGGTCGGCCGCGTGGGCGGCATCAGAGTTGACGAATGACCTTGGCAGCGGTCGCCACGTTATGGGCCAGGTGCAGCGGATTAATGGTCCCGACAATAGCACTGGCGACGCCGGTTTGCGCAAACAACAGCATGAAACTGGCATGTATTGGATCCATTCCGGGCTCCAGGCAAACGTGGCCGCTGGCCAGCGCCTTTTTGACCAAGATGCCCTTGCCATGGGCCGCTGCATAATCAATGACGGCTTTCTCCGCCTGTTCGTTCAAATTGTAGGTGACCATCGCGCAATCACCTTGTTCCAGAGCCTTCACGCCGCCTTCGACGGTTTTGCCGGAGAAGCCGAAACCGCGAATCTTGCCCTCTTTTTTCAGCTCTGCGAGGGTCTGGTAGACCTCGCACTCGTTGAGGATGTGCAGGTCGTTACCATCGGAATGCACCAGCACCAGGTCGATAAAATCCGTTTCAAGTCGTTTCAAGCTGCGCTCAATGGACAGCCGAGTGTGGGCGGCGCTGAAATCGTGCTGGGAGACACCATTTTCGAACTCTTCACCTACCTTGCTGACGATCACCCAATCCTTACGCTGGTCGCGTAACAGCGGCCCCAGGCGTTCTTCGCTGCGGCCATAGGCAGGGGCGGTGTCGATCAGGTTGATGCCAAGCTGACGAGCTTGGCGCAGTAGCATTCGCGCTTCGTCGTCATCCGGAATCTGGAAACCGTTGGGGTATTTAACACCCTGGTCACGGCCCAGCTTGACGGTGCCCAGGCCCAGCGGCGATACCAGAATGCCGGTGCTGCCCAAAGGGCGATGCAGGTCGTGCAAAGTTGGCAGGCTCATGGTAACAGTTGCTCCCAAGCTGGAACGCCGAGGGCGGGTTTTGGCAGGTCCGGCAGCGGTTCAACTGCGCTTGGGCGGATGCCGTCACGTTCGAGGCTGTTAATTACGCGATCGGCGAAGTCAGGCGCCAAGGCCAGTTTGGTCGGCCAGCCCACCAGCAGGCGACCTTCGTCGGCGACAAAGGCGTTGTCGGGACGGCTGAGGCCTGATTGCAGCGGTTCGGCGCGGTCGACGCGCAGAGTGGCCCAGCGGGTTTGGCTCATGTCGATCCAGGGCAGCAATTGCGCGAGTTCTTTCTGGGCGGTGGCGATTTGTTCCTCGGGCGTACGTGCAACGCCGTCGGCCTCTGCAATATCACCGCCCATGTACCACACCCAGTTGCCATCGGCAGCCGGGTGGGTGGTCACGGTGATACGTGGCTTGGTGCCGCCGCCCAGACAGTGAGCGTACAGCGGCTTCAGGCCTGGGCCTTTGGCGATGATCATATGCAGTGGACGTTTTTGCATGGCCGGATTGTTCAGGCCAAGGGTGCTCAGCAGTTCAGCGGTGCCGCCGCCAGCGCTCAAGACAATGCGCTGGGCGCGGATTTCACGGCCATCCACCTTCAAGCCCACCAGCGTGTTGGCGTCCAGCAGCGGTTCGATATGTTGACCTGCAAGCAAGCCGTCACCGGCAAGCTGCGCGAGGCGTTCGATCAGGCTTGGTACATCAACCACCAACTCGGCCAGGCGATACACCTTGCCCTTGAAGCGGCGGTCTTGCAGCGCCGGTGGCAGGTCGTCGCCCTTGACCTGATCGACACGGCCACGCACGGCCTTGCTGGCAAAAAAACTGGTGAGGTTGCCGGCGAGGGTGCCGGGGGACCACAGGTAATGGGCTTCGGACAGCAAACGCACGCCCGACAGGTCCAGTTCGCCGTTGCCCGCCAAGGCTTCACGCCAGCGGCGCGGCATGTCGGCAATCGCTTCGGAGGCGCCGGTAAGGGCGCCATGAAGGGCGTATTTCGCACCGCCGTGAATAATCCCCTGGGACTTCACGCTTTGCCCGCCACCCAAGGTGGCGCTCTCCACCACCACCGTGGAAAACCCCTGGCGGCGCAGGCGCGCATTCAGCCAGAGGCCGGCAACCCCGGCGCCGACAATCAGAACGTCGGTGGAAATAACGGATGGCATGGGCGACCTCAGTGTTCAAGACAAGAGGCGCAGTATACAGGCTGTTGAGTAGCGGTCAGTGCCCGGCGGTTTTCGAGAACAACTGGATGACCACCACGCCCAACACAATCAGCCCCATCCCAAGCATCGCCGGGACATCCAGCTTCTGCCCATAGATAAACAGCGCCGCGATACTGACCATCACGATACCCATCCCGGCCCACACGGCGTAGGCCACACCCACCGGCACCGTGCGCACCACCAGCGTCAGCATCCAGAAGGCCACGCCGTAGCCGACGACTACCAGCAACAACGGGATCGGCGTGCTCCAACCCTTGATGGCTTTCATCGAGACGGTAGCGATCACTTCCGAGCAAATGGCGATAGCCAGGTAGTAGTAGGCAGGGTTCATGGCGTCAATCCTCGGTGTACAGCGCACTTGATAAGGTCGGCATTTTAGGGCTTTACCAGATGGGGTAAAGTCATTACCTATCCGATTTGGAGATGGGTTGGCCATGCAGTGGAATCTTGAACAGATGCGTCTATTTGTCGACGTCGCCGAGCAGCGTTCGTTTTCAGCGGTGGCGCGTGGGCAGCGCAAGGCGCAATCGGCGGTAAGCAATGGGATTGCATTGCTGGAAGCGGACTTGGGGGTGAGCCTGTTTGAGCGTAGCAGCGGGCGCCAGCCGCGCCTGACTGAAGCCGGTAGCGTGTTGCTGGAGGAAGCGCGCGAAGTGTTGCGCCAATGTGAGCGGCTCAATGGCCGTGCGCTGTCATTGACCCGTGGTGAAGAAGCCTGCCTGCGATTGGCTCAGGACGAGGCGATGTTGTTCCAGCCGGTGCTCGATAGCCTTGAGGCGCTGGCGGTGCAATACCCGTTGCTGGAAGTGCAACTGTCCAGTGCCGCCCAAGGCGACGTGGCGCGCAAATTGGTGGAGCGCAAGGCAGACCTGGGCCTGTTGTTCTATCACGACCTGATTCCCGAGGCCCTAGAGCGGCGCGTGGTGGGCAGTGTGGAAATGGTCACCGTCTGCGGCGTGAACCATCCGCTGGCCAAGAACGGGTACGTGACGTGCCAGCGCTTGGCCCAGTACCGGCAGCTGTTGATGTCGACTCAGACCAGTGTCTACCCCGGCAGCGAAGCAGCCAGTCCGTTGGTGTGGCGCGCCGACAGTTTCTACGTATTGGCCGAATGGCTGATGAGTGGGCTGGGCTGGGCCTGGTTGCCGCGGCATATCGTGCAATACCCGACCTATCAGCAACAAATGGTGGAGCTGGACAGCGAATGGACGCCGCCGGCCCTGGTCGTGGAGCTGGTATGGCGTCGCGACGAGCACCTTGGGCCTGCTGCGCGTTTCCTTGCCGAACGTTTTGCCGAGTGCCTGCGGGCGATTGATTGAAAAAGTGGATAAACTCCGCCGCCATGAATAGAACTCTCTACAGCTGTCTGTTTTACCTGGCGCTGCCGTTGGTGGCTTTACGTCTGTGGCTGCGCGCCCGCAAGGCACCGGCCTACGCCAGGCGCGTGGGCGAGCGGTTTTCCTTTGGCTTGCCGGTGATGCAGCCTGGCGGAATCTGGGTGCATGCCGTGTCAGTGGGCGAAAGCATTGCCGCTGCGCCGATGATCCGTGGGCTGCTGGAGCGTTATCCACAGCTGCCGATCACCGTCACTTGCATGACGCCCACCGGTTCCGAGCGGATCCAGGCGTTGTTCGCCAACGAGCCGCGTATCCAGCACTGCTATTTGCCCTATGACTTGCCGTGCGCCGCCAAGCGTTTTCTCGATCGCGTGCAGCCCAAGCTCGCGGTAATCATGGAAACCGAACTCTGGCCCAACCATATCCACGCCTGCGCCCAGCGCGGAATTCCGGTGGCGCTGGCCAATGCGCGGCTGTCGGCGCGCTCTGCCAAGGGCTATGGGCGTTTCGCCAAGCTGACGGCGCCGATGCTGGCTGAGATGAGCTTATTTGCTGTGCAGACGCACACCGAGGCCCAACGTTTCTTGAGCCTGGGCGCGCGGCCGGAGACTGTGGAAGTGACCGGCTCTATCAAGTTCGACCTGACCATCGACCCGCAGCTACTTGAGCGTGCCGCCGCCTTGCGCGAGCAATGGGGCGCCAGCGAGCGTCCCGTGTGGATCGCCGCCAGTACTCACGAAGGTGAAGATGAAGTGGTGTTGGCCGCTCATCGTCAGTTGCTCAGCCACTATCCCAACGCGTTACTGATTCTGGTCCCGCGTCATCAGGAACGCTTCGGCCCGATGTTCGAGCTGTGCAAGCAGCAAGGATTTGCCACGGTGCGCCGTTCTACAGGCGAGCCCGTAAGCGCACAAACTTCAGTGCTGCTCGGCGATACCATGGGCGAGTTGCTGTTTCTCTACGCCCTCGCCGACAGCGCCTTCGTCGGCGGCAGCCTGGTGGCGACCGGTGGGCACAATCCTCTGGAGCCGGCGGCACTGGCCAAGCCGGTGATCATGGGGCCCCATGTGTTCAACTTCCTCGAAATCACCGCGATGATGCGCGAAGCGGGTGCGTTGCGTGAGGTGGATGACGCTGAAGGGTTGGCCGAAGCCGTGCGACAGCTGTTCGAACTGCCGCAGGATGCGCGCAAAATGGCGCAGGCGGGGCTCAAAGTGATGCAGGCTAATCAGGGCGCGCTGAAGCGGTTGCTGGATGGTTTGGGCCGATTGATCGCTCGCTGACCCAGCGCCGATCCAAAGGTGGGAGGGCGCTTGCTTCTGATAGCAGAGTGTCAGTCAAAACGACTGACCTGAAAGATTGCTATCGGGAGCAAGCCCCCTCCCACAGTTGTTTTGTCGTGTGCTCAGTATCCCGGGCGGGCCTTGAGTTGTTCGGCAGCGGCCTTGGCGAGGTCCGGCGGCAGGAAGTCCTTGTCCGGGTTGTAGTCCGCCTTGAGGTAGCGTGCCAGGTCTTGCAAATCCCCAGGGTTCAAGGTGCCCGCAGCCTGCTTCAAACGCAGGTTGTCGAGGATGTAGTCGTAGCGGCTGTTGTTGTAGTTGCGCACCGACGCGTAGAGCTGGCGCTGTGAATCCAGCACGTCGACGATGTTGCGCGTGCCCACCTGATAGCCGATTTCCGTGGCTTCCACCGCGCTCTGGTTAGAGATGATCGACTGGCGGCGCGCTTGCACCTGCTCCACATCGGTGTTCACCGCGCGGTGCAGGTTGCGCGTATTTTCCACCACCTGGCGGCGCAGGCCCTCGCGCTGCTGCTCGGTCTGGCCCAGGCGTGAGTAGGACTCACGCACTTGCGAGCTGGTCAGGCCGCCGCTGTACAGCGGGATACTCAGGCGCAGGCCGATGGTGCGCTGCTCGACGTCGCCGCGATACGGCGTGCCGAAAGCATTCGGGTTGCTGAAACCGAGCGCGTCGTTGTCGCCTTTTTCGTATTGCGCCACTGCGTCCAGAGTCGGCGCATGACCGGCCTTGCGCTGTTTGAGGGTTTCTTCAGCGGCGGTGACGGCGTAGTTGCTGGCCAACAGATTCAGGTTTTGGCGGCCAGCGGTTTCGACCCACGCTTTGGCGTCGTTCGGCAGCGGCGGCAACACCGGCAACGTGTGCACGATGCCTTGGATCGAGTTGTATTGGCGGTTGGTCAGCGTAATCAGCGCTTCAAAGGCGTCTTCCACCTGGCGTTGAGCCAGGATCCGGTTGGCGCGAGCGGTGTCGTAGCTGGCCTGGGATTGCAGCACGTCGGTCTTGTCCGACAAGCCCACATCGAAGCGCTCGTTGGACTGGTCCAGTTGGCGCTTGAATGCATTTTCTTCGGCCTTGGTGGAGGCCAGGTTGTCCTGGGCGCGCAGCACGGCGAAGTAACTTTCGGCGCTCTGCAGAATCAGGTTCTGTTCGGTGGCCGACAGTTGCAATGCGGCCTGCTCGTTGACGGCTTCGGCGGCTTGTAGCTGGAACCAGCGGTCGGCGCGGAACAGTGGCTGGCTCAAGGTCGCGCGCCAGGAATGGGCGTCACGGTTGGCGGTGGCCGAGGGCGTGTCGATCTGGGTGCGCACATTGTTGATATCGGCACCAGCCGACAGATTCGGCAGCAGCCCGGCGCGGGCCTGGGGTACCACTTCTTTTTGCGCACCGTATTGGGCACGGGCGGCGGCCAGGTCGGCGTTGTTATCCACCGCTTCCTGATAGACGCTGACCAGATCGGTTCTGGCAGACAAGGGCGCTTCAGCTGCCCAGACCATTCCGTTGGTCGCACAAGACACGGCAACAGCCAGTGAAAGTTTGCGCAGCATGAGGCGATCCCTAGTGTGAATATTACGGCGATAATTTAGCGCCCAAGGCTACGGCTGGTCATTTCTGGCGTCAAGCCTTGAGGCGGCATCCGAGTGTAGTGGCGCGACCCCGGCACAACAATCCTGTAATTGCGCCATTCATCACGCTGAATGCTCCACTGTTGGCAATTTGCCCACGCCATGGTCTAGACTGGCCGCGTTCTTGTCGGGGTGCCTTGTTGGAAGGCTGAGATCGGTAAATACCGGATCCCGTTGAACCTGATCAGGTTAGCGCCTGCGTAGGGAACAAGATTTCTCGTCACCCGGCGAGTCCTCTTGTGCTTCGTCCGGGATGTTGTTCGACAATCGAACAGCCCTCGTGCCTTGCACAGCACTGGTTTCAGTGCGTCCATCCGTCACAGGTTCGCTCCGACAAAAATCCACCGCCTGGATAAGTTGGAGCCCGTGATGACTACAAAACTAAAAAACACTGTGCATTTAAGTGAATCGGCCAAGGTCGACTCCGGTTCTGTGCAGCCGTTTACCCGCTCGCAAAAAATCTACGTACAAGGCACTCGCCCGGACATTCGTGTGCCGATGCGTGAGATCAGCCTGGACGTGACCCCTACCGACTTTGGCGGTGAAATCAACGCACCCGTGGTGGTCTATGACACCTCCGGCCCGTACACCGACCCCAATGTAATCATCGACGTGCGTAAAGGCCTGGGCGATGTGCGCTCGCCGTGGATCGAAGTACGCGGCGACACCGAGCGCCTGTCCGGCCTCAGCTCGCATTTCGGTCAGCAGCGCCTGAGCGATGCCGAACTGACCGCACTGCGCTTTGCCCATGTGAAAAATCCGCGCCGCGCCAAGGCCGGCGCCAACGTCACCCAGATGCACTACGCGCGCAAAGGCATCATCACCGCCGAGATGGAATACGTCGCCATCCGCGAAAACATGAAGCTCGAAGAAGCCCGCGCCAGCGGTCTGTTGGACCAGCAACACGCCGGCCACAGCTTCGGTGCCAGCGTGCCGAAAATCATCACCCCCGAGTTTGTGCGCGAAGAAATCGCCCGTGGCCGCGCAATTATCCCGGCGAACATCAACCACACCGAGCTGGAACCGATGATCATCGGCCGTAACTTCCTGGTGAAGATCAACGGCAACATCGGCAACAGCGCCTTGGGTTCGTCCATCGAAGAAGAAGTGGCGAAACTCACCTGGGGCATTCGCTGGGGCTCGGACACCGTGATGGACCTGTCCACCGGCAAGCACATCCACGAAACCCGCGAGTGGATCATCCGTAACTCGCCAGTGCCAATCGGTACCGTGCCGATCTACCAGGCCCTGGAAAAAGTCGGCGGCGCCGCCGAAGACCTGACTTGGGAGCTGTTCCGCGACACCTTGATCGAACAGGCCGAGCAGGGCGTCGACTACTTCACCATCCACGCCGGCGTGCTGCTGCGCTACGTGCCGCTGACTGCCAAGCGCGTCACCGGCATCGTGTCCCGTGGCGGTTCGATCATGGCCAAGTGGTGCTTGGCGCACCACAAAGAGAACTTCACCTATACGCATTTCGACGAAATCTGCGAAATCATGAAGGCCTACGACGTCAGCTTCTCCCTCGGCGACGGCCTGCGCCCCGGCTCGATTGCCGACGCCAACGACGCCGCGCAGTTCGGCGAGCTGGAAACCCTGGGTGAACTGACCAAAACCGCTTGGAAGCACGACGTGCAAACCATGATCGAAGGCCCCGGCCACGTACCGATGCAGTTGATCAAAGAGAACATGGACAAGCAGCTGGAGTGCTGCGACGAGGCGCCGTTCTACACCCTCGGCCCACTGACCACCGACATCGCGCCGGGTTACGACCACATCACCTCCGGTATCGGTGCGGCGATGATTGGTTGGTTCGGTTGCGCCATGCTGTGCTACGTCACGCCCAAGGAACACCTGGGCCTGCCGAACAAGGATGACGTGAAGACCGGGATCATCACCTACAAGATTGCCGCCCATGCCGCCGACCTTGCCAAAGGCCACCCGGGCGCGCAGATCCGCGATAACGCCTTGAGCAAGGCGCGCTTCGAGTTCCGCTGGGAAGACCAGTTCAACCTCGGCCTTGACCCTGATACCGCGCGCTCCTATCACGATGAAACCCTGCCGAAGGACTCGGCCAAGGTCGCGCATTTCTGCTCGATGTGCGGGCCGAAATTCTGCTCGATGAAAATCACCCAGGAAGTGCGTGAATACGCGGCCAACCAGCGCATTGAAGCGGTGGATGTGGACGTGGCCAAGGGCTTGGCGGAGCAGGCAGAGCGGTTCAAGCAGGAAGGTAGTCAGCTTTATAAGAAGGTCTGATCCGAGGTTGCAGGTGCTTTTAAGGGCCTCATCGGGGGCAGGCCTCCTCCCACACTTGAACGTGTTCGCCATTCAAAATGTGGGAGGGGGCTTGCCCCCGATAGCAATCTTTCAAACAACACATGCCCCTCAGAGATAACACCCTTGAACATTCAACCGAGCACCTACTCACCGGACATCGCAGTCCCCCAAGACAAACGTGTCTTCGGCGCCCGTGACCTGTTCTCCCTATGGTTCTCCCTCGGCATTGGCCTGATGGTCCTGCAAACCGGCGCTTTGCTTGCGCCGGGGCTGGGCCTGTCGGGTTCATTGCTGGCAATCTTCCTCGGCACTCTGGTCGGCGTGTTGTTGCTGGCCGCCGTCGGCGTGATCGGCAGCGACACCGGCCTGTCCGCCATGGCCGCGCTCAAGCTCAGCCTCGGTGCCAAAGGCGCGAGCCTGCCCGCGTTGCTCAACTTGCTGCAGTTGATCGGCTGGGGTTCATTCGAAATCATTGTGATGCGCGATGCGGCCAGCCTGTTGGGTACGCGAGCATTCAGCGAGGGCAGCCTGCTGGCCAGCCCGTTGCTGTGGACGCTGTTTTTCGGCGGCTTGGCGACGCTGCTGGCAGTCAGCGGTCCATTGACCTTTGTGCGTCAGATCCTGCGCAAATGGGGCATCTGGCTGCTGCTCGCCGCCTGTCTGTGGCTCACCTGGAACTTGTTCGCCAAGGCTGATTTGGCCGCGCTATGGGCTCAGGCCGGTGATGGTTCGATGCCGTTCGCCGTGGGCTTCGATATTGCCATCGCCATGCCGCTGTCCTGGTTACCGCTGATTGCCGATTACTCCCGTTTCGGTAAGCGCGCTAAAAGCGTGTTCGGCGGCACCGCGGTGGGCTTCTTTATCGGCAATTTCTGGCTGATGAGCCTGGGCGTGGCCTACACCCTGGCATTTGCGCCGAGCGGTGAAGTGAACGCGCTGCTCCTGGCTTTGGCTGGCGCCGGCCTGGGGATTCCGCTGCTGCTGATCCTGTTGGACGAGTCGGAAAATGCTTTTGCCGATATTCACTCGGCGGCGGTGTCCAGCGGGGTTCTGTTGCGCTTGAAAGTCGAGCATCTGGCGTTGGCCATCGGTGTCATCTGCACCTTGATCGCCTGTTTCGCGCCGTTGGCCGAGTACCAGAACTTCCTGCTATTGATCGGCTCAGTGTTTGCGCCGTTGTTCGGTGTGGTGCTGGTGGATCATTTCATCCTGCGCCGTCGTGGTCAGGGTGTGGTTGCCGGCCTGCGTTGGCCGGCGCTGTTGGCCTGGTTAGGTGGCATTGCCACTTACCATCTGTTGGCCAATCTGTACCCGGATGTCGGCGCAACCCTGCCGGCGCTGGTGCTGGCAGGGCTGCTGCAGTTCATCCTGGGTCGGGCCTTCAGCGGCGTGCGGGTACCAGCTCAGGCTTGAGAATGCCGTCCAGGCGCGAGTAGGGAATCTGCAACTCGACATGGCCCAAGGCATACGGCGCGATGGTGGTGGTGGGGTACTTGAGGACCACGCCACCATAGGTCAGCGCAACGTTCGGGGTTTTCTGGAAGGGGTAGGTTTTCACAAACTCCGGCTCCAGGCTCAGGCGGGTGCTGATCAACCAACTGTTGTGTGCCACTTGGGCGGCTTTCCAGAAGGCGTCCTCTTTACCCGGCAGTAGCATGTCGGTGAGCGAGAGGGCCTTTTGCTGCTGGCGCGAATAGTTGATGAATGCGCGGCCCGGCTCGCCATGGGTGGCGCCCTGGTCCAGATAGCTGGACAGTTCGATGATCACCAAGCCGTCATGCTGCTCCCGTACCTTGGCCTGCAAATACATGCTGTTGCTTGGGGCCGCGGTTTTCAGGAATTGCTCGCGATAGGTCTCAAGGCTGGTCGGCAGCGGGTTGGCGCCGGTCATTTCCAGCAGGCGCTGTTCGATCAGCGCGTCCAGCTTGGGTTCCTTGGCGAAGTGCACGGTGTCGATATTCACCAGCGCGCAATCGGCGCTGGCGCAGCCCGGCCGGGTTTGTTCAGTTGTGTCGCGGGTGGCTTCCAGCGGGGTACGCCAGTTGGGTTGGAACAAGCTTTGGCAGGCGCCGAGGGTCAAGGCGATGCAGGCCACGGAGGCGATTTTTAAAAGCGACATGGGTGTCCTTCGTCTATCGATAAGAGCGAAATTGTGCAGCTTCGACTACCAGCAAGGCAGTCAGTTCGCCACTAAGCTGATTAGAGTGAGTTTGACGCCCGCCGTCTATCCCGGCAACCGGAAAGGGGCTGCATCCGAGGGCGGGAGCGCGTTAGGATGGCGCGAATTGCTCAGGCATAACGAGGAAGGGATATGACGGACACAGCAAAATCGACGCCGAGCACAATCGAAATTGTTCAGCGCGACAATGCCTACAAGGGCTTCTACCAGCTTGATCGCGTGCAACTGCGCCACGAAAAATTCGATGGCGGCATGAGCCGGGTGATCAACCGCGAAGTCTTCGTCCGTCACGACGCGGTGTGTGTCTTGCCGTACGACCCGCAGCGCGATGAAGTGGTGTTGATCGAGCAGTTCCGTGTAGGCGCCATGGGCCGCAGCAACAACCCTTGGCTGGTGGAAATGGTCGCGGGCCTGATCGACAAGGATGAAGAGCCGGAGGAGGTTGCACACCGCGAAGCCGAGGAGGAAGCTGGGCTGACGTTCTCCGCGCTGTGGCCGATTACCAAGTATTTCCCGTCGCCCGGTGGCAGTACCGAGTTTGTGCATTTGTACCTGGGCCGTTGCGAGAGCGCCGGTGCAGGTGGTGTCCATGGATTGGAAGAAGAGGCAGAAGATATCCGCGTCACCGTCTGGGCCTTCGAAGATGCCCTGCAAGCGGTGCGCGACGGCAAGATTTCCAACGCAGCCAGCATTATCGCCCTGCAATGGCTTGCGCTTAATCGCGCGGAAGTGAGGGGGTTATGGCAGTAAAGGCACGGGAACGTTATCGAGTCGACCTGATCGGGCTGCAAGCCGCCTGCGAAGCCAACTATGCGCGGCTGATGCGCCTGTTGCCCGACATGCGCCACGCCCCCGAGGCACGGCGCATCGGCGTGACCCATGGCGACCAAATGCTCGGCGTACTGGCCCTGGAAGTTATCGTCAACTGTCCGTACACCACCACCCTGCGCGTGCGTCAGGAACACAGCCTGCCTTGGCTGCCGGTGCCGCAACTGGAAGTGCAGGTCTACCACGACGCCCGCATGGCCGAAGTGATCAGCGCCGAACATGCACGACGCTTCCGCAGCATCTATCCTTATCCAAATGTGTTCATGCACCAGCCCGATGAGAAAGCACAGCTCAATGTGTTCCTCGGCGAGTGGTTGAGCCATTGCCTGGCTCTGGGTCATGAGTTTGAGGTCGTGCGGTAGATGTGAACTGCGTCTGCTTCCTTGGGTTTCCTCTTTGCGTTCTGCCCCAGCATAATCGCCCCAATTGTCTATTCCTGTGATTGCCTTGGGAGAGCGCCTTGCCGAGCGTATCCACCGTGAACCCCGATGCGCCGGCGTTGCTGGTGCAACTGTCCGACAGCCACCTGTTTGCCGAGGCCGACGGCACGCTGCTGGGTATGAATACCTGTGAGAGCCTGCGGCGTGTAATTGAGTTGGTGTGCCAGCAACAGCCGCAAATCGACCTGATAGTGGCTACCGGGGACTTGTCCCAGGACGGCACGCTGGAGTCGTACCAGCAATTTCGCGACATGACCGCATCCATCGGCGCCCCTGCCCGCTGGATTCCCGGTAACCACGACGAGCCGCAAATCATGGCGCACGCCGCTGCGCACAGCGACCTGCTTGAACCGGTGGTGGATGTGGGCAACTGGCGCATCACACTGCTGGACTCCGCCGTACCGGGCTCGGTGCCAGGCTACCTTCAGGACTCGCAACTGCAATTGCTGGCCCAAGCCCTGAGTGAAGCCCCCGGCCGTCATCATCTGGTGTGCTTTCACCATCACCCAGTGTCTTTCGGTTGTGCGTGGATGGACCCCATCGGCCTGCGCAATCCCGAAGCGTTGTTTGCCGTGCTGGACCGCTTTCCCCAAGTCAGGGCAGTGCTCTGGGGGCATGTGCACCAGGAAATCGACCGCGAACGTAATGGCGTGCGCTTGCTAGCGTCGCCGTCTACTTGCATCCAGTTCGCGCCGGGCAGCGAGGACTTCAAGGTCAGTGAGCAGGCGCCGGGGTATCGTTGGTTGCGTTTGCATGCCGACGGGCGGCTGGAGACCGGGGTAGAGCGCTTGGTCGGGTTCGCGTTTACGGTGGATTACGGTAGCAACGGCTACTGAGATTTACCTGTAAACTGCGCGCTTTTGGCGCAAGCACGGAGAGCCCGGTATGTCTGCTTCGATCCTGTATATCCACGGTTTCAACAGTGCGCCGGCGTCCAACAAGGCCAGCCAGCTCATCACCGTGATGAACAGCCTCGGCCTGGCCGACCAACTGCGCGTGCCGGCGCTGCATCACCACCCCCGTCAGGCAATTCCTCAGTTGGAGCAAGCCATTGCCCAACTGGGGCGGCCACTGCTGGTCGGCAGCTCACTCGGCGGCTACTATGCAACCCATCTTGCCGAGCGCCATGGCCTCAAGGCGCTGCTGGTCAACCCGGCGGTGAGCCCCCATCGGATGTTCGACGGCTACCTGGGCACCCAGAAGAACCTCTACACCGATGAAACCTGGGAACTGACCCACGACCACGTCACGGCACTCGCCGAGTTGGAAGTGCCGGCACCCCAGGATGCTGCGCGTTATCAGGTGTGGTTGCAGACCGGGGATGAAACCCTGGATTATCGCCTCGCCCAACAGTATTACCGGGCCTGCGCCTTGCGCATCCAGGCCGGTGGCGACCATGGTTACCAAGGGTTCGCCCAGCAATTGCCGGCGCTGTTGAGCTTTGCCGGCATTGGCGCAGATCAGTATCAATCCTTCGATTTTTCGGCACTGTAATTGCCTTGAAAACCGCAGGTTACTTTTTAATCGAACGACTCACGACGAGACCCCATGGCCACTCCCAGCGCTAGCTCTTATAACGCCGACGCCATCGAAGTCCTCTCGGGCCTCGACCCGGTGCGCAAACGCCCCGGCATGTACACCGACACCAGCCGGCCGAATCACCTCGCCCAGGAAGTCATCGACAACAGCGTTGACGAAGCCTTGGCCGGGCACGCGAAGTCGGTGCACGTCATTCTCCACGCTGACCACTCCCTCGAAGTGTCCGACGATGGTCGCGGCATGCCCGTGGACATTCACCCGGAAGAGGGCGTGTCAGGCGTCGAGCTGATCCTCACCAAGCTGCACGCCGGCGGTAAGTTCTCCAACAAGAACTACCAGTTTTCCGGTGGCTTGCACGGTGTGGGTATTTCCGTGGTCAACGCCCTGTCGACGCTGGTGCGGGTCAAGGTCAAGCGCGACGGCAACGAGTACCAGATGACCTTCGCCGATGGCTACAAAGCCACCGACCTCGAAGTGATCGGCACTGTGGGCAAGCGCAATACCGGTACCAGCGTGTACTTCGCGCCGGACCCGAAATACTTCGATTCGCCGAAATTCTCCATCAGCCGCCTCAAACACGTACTCAAGGCCAAGGCCGTGTTGTGCCCGGGCCTGCTGGTGACCTTTGAAGACAAAGGCACCGGTGAGAAGGTCGAGTGGCATTACGAAGACGGCCTGCGCTCTTATCTGGAAGATTCCGTCAGCGACTTCGAGCGCCTGCCCAACGAGCCGTTTTGCGGCAGTCTGGCCGGCAATAAAGAAGCCGTCGACTGGGCGCTGCTGTGGTTGCCCGAGGGCGGCGACAGCGTGCAGGAAAGCTACGTCAACCTGATTCCCACGGCTCAGGGCGGCACCCACGTCAATGGTTTGCGCCAGGGCCTGCTCGATGCCATGCGCGAATTCTGCGAATACCGCAGCCTGCTGCCGCGCGGCGTGAAGCTGGCGCCGGAAGACGTGTGGGAGCGCATCGCGTTCGTGCTGTCGATGAAAATGCAGGAACCGCAGTTCTCCGGCCAGACCAAAGAGCGTCTGTCGTCCCGCGAGGCGGCGGCGTTTGTCTCTGGTGTGGTTAAGGACGCCTTCAGCCTGTGGCTCAACGAGCATCCTGAGCTTGGCTTGGCCTTGGCTGAACTGGCGATCAATAACGCCGGCCGTCGCCTCAAAGCCAGTAAGAAGGTTGAACGCAAGCGCATCACCCAAGGCCCGGCACTGCCAGGCAAACTGGCCGATTGCGCGGGGCAGGACCCGATGCGCTCCGAACTGTTCCTGGTGGAGGGTGACTCCGCCGGCGGTTCCGCCAAACAAGCGCGGGATAAGGAATTCCAGGCGATCCTGCCGTTGCGCGGCAAGATTCTTAACACTTGGGAAGTCGACGGCAGCGAAGTCCTGGCCAGCCAGGAAGTGCACAACATCGCCGTGGCCATTGGTGTCGACCCAGGTTCTGCGGATATCGCCCAACTGCGTTACGGCAAGATCTGCATCCTCGCCGACGCCGACTCCGACGGGCTGCACATCGCCACGTTGCTCTGTGCCCTGTTCGTGCAGCACTTCCGCCCGTTGGTGGATGCCGGTCACGTCTACGTCGCCATGCCGCCGCTGTATCGCATCGACCTGGGCAAGGAGATTTTCTATGCCCTGGACGAAGCGGAGCGCGATGGCATCCTCGACCGCCTGGTGGCCGAGAAGAAACGCGGCAAGCCGCAGGTCACGCGATTCAAAGGTCTGGGTGAAATGAACCCGCCACAATTGCGTGAAACCACCATGGACCCCAACACCCGGCGCCTCGTGCAGTTGACCCTGGAAGACTACGCCGCCACCTCGGAAATGATGGACATGCTGCTGGCGAAGAAACGCGCGCCGGACCGCAAGTCCTGGCTGGAATCCAAAGGCAACCTGGCCGAGGTGGTGGGCTGATGCGCACAGGCGTCGCCCTGGCGATCCTGATGATGAGCGGGCTGGCGGCCACCCCGGTGGTTGCTGCGCCCGTGGCAGAGCTCAAACTCGTGTCCGAGCACCCGGTGGATGGCATGCGCGGCGGCAACTTGTCGGGTCTGGCTGTGTGCGGCAAGGACCTGTGGACGGTTTCCGACCGTGACGACGATCAGATCTACCGTCTGGATATCAGCGCGCCGACCTGGCAGGCCGAAACGGTGAAAATCGAAGTGCCGCCCGTGCCAGAGTCCGGTCTGCCTTGGGGGCTGCGTTCGCGCACCACGGCTGCTTCGTTTATTCGCGGTGGCGACCTGGACTTTGAAGGCATCAGCTGCGATGTTGCCGGTAATCGCTACATCGTCAGTGAAGCCCATGCGGCAGTGCTGCAAGTGCCTGCCATCGGCGCACCTGAATGGCTGAAGATTGCCCCAAGCATGGTGCGTGAGGCCCGGGCCAGTGGCATGTTGCTGCACTTCAATGCGCTGTTTGAAGGCTTGGCGGTGAACCCTGAAGGCAATCAAATCTGGCTGGCGGCCGAGCGTGAGCGGCGTGGCTTAATTTCCATCAAGCGTGGGCAAAGCCTGTGGAGTTGTGAGGGCCCTTGCGTGTTGTTAAGTGAGGCCGGCCAGGAGGTACAACCGGCTAAATTCACCGACGCCAAGCCCGTGTCCAAGGATTTCGCTGATCTCTCCCTGTTCAACGGCAAGCTGTTTACGCTGGAGCGCAACGCGTTCCAGATTTGCCGGCGCGATGCGGTCACCGCCAAGGTCGAGCTGTGCTGGTCGTTTGCCGACGAAACCCTGGCGCCCGAGCGGCGTTATGCCCAGCCCTATGGTCTTGCCGAAGCCCTTGTGGTTGATGCTGAAGGCGCATGGCTGGGTATCGACAACAACTTCGGCCCTCGCGCCGATGGTGAAAAACGCCCGGTGGTCTATCGTTTTGCCGCCCCGGTCGGCGGCTGGAGTGCCCAGCCGTGAATGATCAAACACTTGAATTGACTCAGCGCAGCGGCATTTCCGCTGCGCCTTACCAAACAATGATGAGGCCCGCATGAGTGACATCCTCGCAGACAGCTTAGACGGCGTAGAACGCCGGTCGCTGGCTGACTTCACCGAAAATGCCTACCTCAACTACTCCATGTACGTGATCATGGACCGCGCGTTGCCGCATATCGGCGACGGCCTCAAGCCCGTACAGCGGCGCATTATCTACGCCATGAGTGAGTTGGGCCTGGATGCCGATTCCAAGCACAAGAAATCGGCGCGTACCGTCGGTGACGTGCTGGGTAAGTTCCACCCCCATGGCGACTCGGCGTGCTACGAGGCCATGGTGCTGATGGCCCAACCGTTCAGCTACCGCTACACGCTGGTGGACGGCCAGGGTAACTGGGGTGCGCCGGATGATCCCAAGTCCTTCGCCGCGATGCGTTACACCGAGGCGCGGTTGTCGCGTTACTCGGAAGTGCTGCTCAGCGAACTGGGCCAGGGTACTGCGGATTGGGGCCCGAACTTCGACGGCACACTGGACGAGCCTCTGGTGTTGCCGGCACGTTTGCCGAACATCCTGCTCAATGGCACCACCGGTATCGCGGTCGGCATGGCCACCGACGTACCGCCGCACAACCTGCGGGAAGTCGCCACCGCCTGCGTACGCTTGCTGGATGAGCCAAAGGCGACCGTCGAGCAGCTCTGTGAGCATATCCAGGGCCCGGACTACCCGACCGAAGCGGAAATCATCACGCCGCGCGCCGATCTGCTGAAGATGTACGAAACCGGCAAGGGCTCGGTGCGCATGCGCGCTGTGTACCACATTGAGGACGGCGACATTATCGTCACCGCTCTGCCGCATCAGGTGTCGGGCGCCAAAGTGTTGGAGCAGATTGCTGCGCTGATGCAGGCCAAACCGTCGAAACTGCCCCAGGTCGCCGACCTGCGTGACGAGTCCGACCACGAAAACCCATGCCGTATCGTGATCATCCCGACCAACAGCCGGGTCGATCACGAAGTGCTGATGCAGCACCTGTTCGCCAGTACCGATCTTGAGTCCAGCTACCGGGTCAACATCAACATCATCGGTCTGGACGGTAAGCCGCAGCTGAAAAACCTGCGCAACCTGCTGGTGGAGTGGTTGGAGTTCCGCGTACAAACCGTTCGTCGCCGCCTGCAATTCCGCTTGGACAAGGTCGAGCGCCGCCTGCACCTGTTGGACGGCTTGCTGATTGCCTATCTCAACCTGGATGAAGTGATTCACATCATCCGTACCGCCGAGCACCCGAAAGCCGAATTGATCGCGCGCTTCGAGCTGAGCGAGATCCAGGCTGACTACATCCTCGACACCCGCTTGCGTCAATTGGCGCGACTGGAAGAAATGAAACTGCGCGACGAGCAAGACGCGTTGCTTAAGGAGCAAGCCAAGCTGCAAGCCCTGTTGGGCAGCGAAGCCAAGCTGAAAAAGCTGGTGCGTACCGAGCTGATCAAAGACGCCGAAACCTACGGCGATGACCGTCGTTCGCCAATCGTGCAGCGTGCTGAAGCGAAGGCGCTGACAGAAACCGAACTGCTGCCAAACGAGAAAATTACCGTCGTTCTGTCGGAAAAGGGTTGGGTTCGTTCTGCCAAGGGGCATGATATTGACGCCACTGGCTTGTCGTACAAAGCGGGTGATGGGTTTAAAACCGCCGCGGCCGGGCGTTCTAACCAGTTTGCGGTGTTTATCGACTCCACGGGACGCAGCTATTCAGTGCCGGCGCACACCTTGCCGTCAGCACGGGGGCAGGGCGAACCGTTGACCGGGCGTCTAACGCCGCCACCAGGGGCGAATTTTGAATGCGTGCTGCTGCCGGACGATGACTCGCTGTACGTCATCGCCTCCGACGCCGGTTACGGGTTTGTGGTCAAGGGTGAAGACCTGCAGGCCAAGAACAAGGCGGGCAAGGCGTTGTTGAGCCTGCCGAATAACGCCAAGGTGATCCTGCCGCGACCGGTAGATGACCGTGAGAGCAATTGGCTGGCGTCGGTGACCACCGAAGGGCGTCTGCTGGTGTTCAAGATCAGCGATCTACCCCAGCTGGGCAAAGGCAAGGGCAACAAGATTATTGGTATTCCAGGGGAGCGGGTGGCCAGTCGCGAAGAGTACGTGACCGACATCGCGGTGATCCCGGAAGGTTCCACCCTGGTGCTCCAGGCCGGCAAGCGCACGTTGTCATTGCGCCCTGACGACCTTGAACACTACAAGGGCGAGCGTGGTCGTCGCGGTAATAAACTGCCTCGCGGCTTCCAGCGTGTGGATGCTTTGCTGGTGGAAACGCCGGTTTAAGGCGTATTAGAGCCCTCGATCTACGATTTAAAGCGTAGATCGACTCTTTGGCGCTGGAGTCATGGCGCATATTCACGGATGATATAGCCTTTCCAGCGCCGGCGTGGCCGAGCGTGTTTAGGTTATTTTTAGTATTACATTGTGGTTCGCCTTGTGGCAGCCACCTGGATGGGATGATGACTGCTCCACGCCTTCCTTTATTTTTGATGCTCGCTGGCCTTTTGGGGTTGGCGGGTTGCAGCACACACCAACCGGTGTCGCTGTACCAGCTGGACAGCGGAAGTCCGGCGCAACCTGCACAAAGTGCCGGTATGGCAGTTCTGCTGGGCCCGGTGGTCGTTGCCGACTACCTGCAACGCGAAACCCTGCTGCAGCGTCAGAATGACGGTAGCCTGCAAGGTTCCACCGATGGTCGTTGGGCGGGTAGCCTGTCTTCGGATATCAACCAGTTGGTATTGCGCCAAGTCGCGGGCCATCTCGATAGCCAGCGCGTGGTACTGGCACCCGCACCGACGGGTTTCAGCCCGGATGTGCAGGTGCTACTGACCATTACGCGCCTCGACTCGGGTGTGTCGCAACCGGCAATCCTGGATGCACAGTGGCGCTTGATCGACCGTCGTGGCCAGGTGCGCGATAACCGTATCGTGCACCTGCAGGAAGAACACACCGGTTCCACGGCATCCCAGGTCCAGGCCCAGGGCGTGCTGTTGCAGCACTTGGCACAGCAGTTGTCGGTGGCCCTCAAACCACTGGCTAACCAGCCGCCGATTGCCGAGGCGCCGCGCAAGCAAGCTCCGGCGGTACAGGCCAAGCCAGCAGAGCCGCAGAAGCCGAAGATGCCGATGGCTACGCCCATTCGTACGGATATGGAAGTGTTCAGGTTCTGATCTGAAACAGCTTCAACAAAAAAGGCCCGCTGACTTAGCGGGCCTTTTTGTTTGTGGAGATATAAGTCACGGCGCAGATCAAGTGTGGAAGGGGGGCTTGTCCCTGGTAGCGTTGGTTCAGTTAATGATGTGCTAACTGATGCTCCGCAGTCGGGGGTAAGCCCCCTCCCAATTGGTTTGGCGGTGTTCTTCAGGGCTTGGAGCGAGTCTCATGCATCCGCGCCAACTGGCGTTCAAGCATCGAGGGATACGGCTCCATCAACCGCTCCACACAGCTTGCGCCTTCAGGGCTGGCAATCGGTCGGATGCGAGCGCGTTGGCGGATCAGCGTGTCTTCACTGATCTTGCGCTCCACCAGCAGCAGGTTGCGGCTGTGTTGCGACAGGGCCAGGGCGTCTTGGGCGATTTCGGTCAGCAGCAGGTCGATCTGGCTCATGCCAAACAGGTCGTCACCTACCGTCAAGCCAAGTTGCAGTTGCAGGGTGATGCCGCTGTCCGCCACTTCGATCTGCAGGGCATGGCCCAGGGCGCGCAGCAGTTCGCCGCAGCAGATGGCGTTGGTCAGGTAGTCTTCGCCGCTGTCTTCGCTGTGGAACAGCATCAGCGTGCTGCCATCGTTCAGGGTGTGCAGTTCGCTCTGGTACAGCGAGGCCGCTTGGTCGAGGCAATCGCGATAGCGTTCCAGCAGTTCCGTCAGGCGTGCGCGGGGCAGGCGGCGCAGTTGGTCCTGGGCACCCAGTTGCACGGCCAATACGGCGCTGTGCTGGGGCTCGGTGTTCCTCGCAGGTACCGGTTTCGGCGCGACGGCCGGGCTGTTGGCCGAGGTGTCGCGCAGGTCGGCGAACGGGTCTTCATCGTCCAGCTCGTCTTCTTCAGCCTGGATGACCTTGCGTGTTGCAGGCTTGAGGCCTGCCACCGGGGTGCTTTCGTCGAAGCCAGGATCACGCAGGTCGCGCACTTCAAACTCGGGCTCGTCGTCGTAATCGGTGTCGTCGAACTCAGGTTCCGGCTCCACTTCACGAACCACCGGCTCCGGGGCGAAGCTGGCGTGGAGTTGGCGGGCGAGGTCGCCGATTTCGTCCTGGCGGTCGGTGGCTGGCGTGTGTTCGTCGATATCCCGTAACCAGATGCGCAGTTGCATCAATGGCGTAGAAATGTGCCGACCCAGCCGCAGGCTTAAGGCCAAGGCCAGTGCCAGCAGGATTGCGCTGAGGATGCCCATGCTTTGCAGGCTGATGGTCATCGGCTGCTGGAATTGCTGCATGTCCAGGCTGATGCGCAGTTGGCCGGCCTTCACATCCTGGAACGTGATGTTGCTCTGGTACAGGCCTTCGGCTTCACCCAGCAGGCCGTTTTTCGGGCGTTGCCCGGCTTCGGCCATGATCCGGTTGTCCACGCTGTAGATGGCGGCGTGGGCCACCAGCGGGTTTTTGGTCAGGTTGTTGAGCAGCACGTTGAGGCTGAGGATGTCGTTGGACACCAACAGCTCAGTCGCCGAAGTGGCGGTCTGGGTAGTCAAGCTTTCGCCCAGGGCGTCGGCTTGCTCGTGCATGGCCTGCTTGAACTGCAAACCCATCACGCAGGCGTAGATCACCAAGGCCAGAGCGACCAGGATCACGTTATGGCTGGCGATGCGTAATGCGATCGGTACACGGCGGTGGCGCAGTGCCCGGAAGATCAGCAGGAAGAAGTTATCGGTTTTTACTGGCGTGGGCCGGTTCACTTGCGCTCGGCTCTTGGTCCGTGAAGTTGACGCGCAGTATAGCGACAGGCCTAGAACCGGCAAAGCGCTGGCTGTGCCCGATGGTCACTGAAAGTGGGTAGAATGCGGTTTTTTTCCAGCCTGGGGGTGCGCCTTGCGCGAAATTGTCCTGATTAACATCACCGGTGAAGACCGCCCGGGTCTTACCGCCGCCATTACCGGTGTTCTGGCCCAGGGTGGTGTGAACATTCTCGACATTGGCCAGGCAGTGATCCACGACACCCTGTCGTTCGGCATCCTGGTGGAAATCCCCAGCACCGAACAGGCCTCGTCCGTACTCAAGGACATCCTGTTTACGGCGTATAAGCTGGATCAACAGGTGCGTTTCACCCCTGTTTCCGAAGACGACTACCAGCATTGGGTGGCTGGCCAAGGGAAGAAACGCCATATCGTCACGTTACTGACCCGAAAGGTCACCGCCGAACAACTGCAGCGCGTCAGCTCCATTACCGCGCAGTATGGTTTGAATATCGACCATATCGACCGTCTGTCGGGGCGCATGCCGCTGGACACGCCGGCAGATCAGGGCAAGGGCTGCATCGAGTTCTCCGTTCGCGGCGAGCCGGCCGATCCGCAGGCCCTGCGCGCCGAATTCCTTAGCGTGGCCCAAGAGCTGAATGTCGACATCGCGTTCCAGGAAGATTCGCTGTTCCGTCGTAACCGTCGCCTGGCGGTATTCGACATGGACTCCACGCTGATCGAAGCCGAAGTCATCGACGAACTGGCCAAAGCCGCCGGCGTGGGCGAGCAGGTTTCCGCGATCACCGAGCGCGCCATGGCCGGCGAGCTGGACTTCCGCGCCAGCTTCAAGGAGCGCCTGGCACTGCTCAAAGGCCTGGATGTCAGCGTGCTGGACTCCATCGGCGCCTCGCTACGCCTGACGGAAGGTGCCGAAACCCTGTTCGCCGAACTCAAGCGTCTGGGTTACAAGACTGCGATCTTGTCCGGCGGCTTCACCTACTTTGCCAAGCAATTGCAGGCAAAGCTGGGCATCGACTATGTGTTCGCCAACGAGCTGGAAGTGGTCGATGGCAAGGTGACCGGCGTCGCGGTCGAGCCGATTGTCGACGCGCAGCGCAAGGCGGATCTGCTGAAGGAATTGGCACACAAGGAAGGTTTGCGTCTGGAGCAGACCATTGCGGTCGGCGACGGGGCGAATGACTTGCCGATGCTGGCGATCGCCGGTTTGGGTGTGGCGTTCCGCGCCAAGCCATTGGTCAAACAATCGGCCAAGCAGGCGATTTCGACCTTGGGGTTGGATGGTGTGCTGTATCTGCTGGGCTTTCGCGACCGCGACGGTCAGCTGTAACTGACTAAATGTGGGAGGGGGCTTGCCCCCGATGGCAGTGGTTCAGTCACTGATGTGTTGACTGATCCCCCGCTACCGGGAGCAAGCCCCCTCCCACATTGGGTTCGGTGTCAGGCTTTAGGTAAAGCGATACCTTGGCCCATCTGCACTGGCGAACCCGCCACCAGTTCTTCAGCCCACTTCACCTGATCCGGCCCAAACAGCACAATCGCGGTCGAACCCAACTTGAAGCGACCCAGCTCCGCACCTTTCTCCAGATGAATAGGCGCACGCGCCGCTTCGTCGTAGCGGAAGGTTTTCAGTTCGCGCTTCGGTGGGGTCACCAGGCCAGCCCATACGGTTTCAATCGACGCGACGATCATCGCACCCACCAACACGACGGCCATCGGACCGCGTTCGGTGTCGAAGATGCAGGCAACACGCTCGTTACGCGCAAACAGCTCCGGCACATTTTCGGCGGTGGTCTGGTTCACCGAGAAGATACGGCCCGGGATGTAGACCATTTCCCGCAGGGTGCCAGCCAATGGCATGTGCACACGGTGGTAGTCCTTCGGCGACAGATAAACCGTTGCGAAGTCCCCGCCCATGAACGGTGCCGACAAGGCCGCATCGCCACCCAGCAACTCCAGCACGCTAAAGCTGTGGCCTTTAGCCTGGAACACACGCCCATGCTCAATCGGACCAAGCTGGCTGACCGCGCCATCGGCGGGGCTGAGCACCGCGCCTGGGGTTTGGTCCAGCGGGCGCGCGCCATCTTTGAGGGCGCGTGTGAAGAAGGCGTTGAAGTGCTCGTAGGCGGTCACGTCTTCAACCAACGCCTGGGACATGTCTACTTGGTAGCGTTTAGCGAACCAGGTGGTGAAAGCGTTCTTGAACCAACGCACGCGGCACTCGGCAATGCAGCCAGCGAGGCGCGACAGCAAATGGTGCGGCAGCAAGTACTGGCTGAGGATAAACAACTGCTTTTTCATAACTGTCCTTAAACCTTAAATCTCAACGGGGGTGTCGGGGTGGTTGCCCCACTCGCCCCAGGAACCGGCATAACCTTTGACTCGGGGATAACCGAGCGCCTTGGCCACCAGGTAGGTGAAGCCAGAGCGGTGGTGAGTCTGGCAGTGGGTGATGATTTCTTTGTCTTTGGTCAGCCCGAGGTCTTCGAGGATTTGCGGCATGTCGCGACGGATGCGCAGGTTGCGCGCCTTGTCCATGCCGGCGGTCCATTCGAAGTTCACCGCGCCGGGGATGTGGCCCCCTTTGGCGGCGAGGACCTTTTCACCGGAATATTCCAGCGGGCCGCGTGCGTCCCAGATACCCAGGTCGGCCGCGCCGAGACGGCTTTGCAGGTATTCGCGGGTGGCCGTGGGGCCGTCATGCAGCGTGAGCCTGACGGGGCCGCCGACGGGGCCGGGCACTTCGGTGGAAACGGGGTATTTCTCTTCCAGCCAGGCCAGCAGGCCGCCGTCGAGGTAGTGGTATTTCTGGTGGCCGATTACGTCGAGCAGCCAGATAAAGCGCCCGGCCCAGCCGCCGCCTTCGTCGTCGTACACCACGTAGGTGGCGTCGGGCGTGTGGCCCAATTCGCCGAAGAGTTTTTCCAGGTCGGCTTTATTGGGCAGCAGGCCGGGAGCTGGCGGCTGGCCCAGTTGGGTGCGCTTGGGGTCAACGAAATGCGCGCCGGGGATATGCCCTTCGGCGTAGCGGGCGGCACTGGTGAGGTCCACCACAATCAGGTGTTCGGCATCCAGTTGAGCGAGCAGGTCGCTGGATTCGATCACCAGCGGCAAGCCAGAGAAGTCAGGCATGTGAGGTCTCCTGGGCACAAATGTTGGCGATAAAGGACGGCGATTGTAGCGCAAGCATCAGGCGCTGCGGTTGGTAAAGCTGTGCAGGGCTTTCTCTATGCACTGGGCGGTTTTGCCGAAAGCCTGCACGGTGGTTTCCGAAAACGGTCCGCCGCCCTGGTCGGCGACCATCAGCATTACCACACGGCCGTTGCAGCTCATCGAACGCAACAGCAGGTGTTCGCCTGTGAACAGACGGCGCAGGATCGGCGGCAGCAAGGCCGAGAACTGCGCGTGGTTGTCCGGCGTGAGGCGTACTTGGGCGGATTTCTCCAGCAGGCGCTGTAGCAGCGTGCTGTTGACCACGTCCAGGCTCAGGTTGGCGGCGTCTTTGGGCAGACCGTCGGCCTGGTGCACGCGCAAGGTGCTCAGGGCGCGATCGGCCATGAACAACAAGACTCGCTGCATGCCGCTGGCCACCAGAGCTTCCTTGGCGCAGGTGGTCAAATGCATGGCGTTGGCAAAGCGGCTTGGTTCCAACAGCAGTTCGGTGCAGCGGTTACGCCACACGGCCAGGGCCTCGGCAGTCGGTGGCGGCGCCGGCAGCAGGCCGCGATGAATCTTCTGCACATTCCACGGCCAGATCAGCGACAGCGCCGGGTGCCAGAGGTCGGGCATTAGAGTGCTGCGGGCGCTGGTGACGGCTTGTTGGTGAGATTGTTGCTGCACTTCAGCCAGCGGTTGCTGCAAATACAGCGCGGTAAGGTATTGCCAGCGTTGAGTGTGCGGGCAGGTCCAGGACTCTTGGGCTGACATCGCCAGGCCGTTGGCTAGCAGCACGGTATTGGCCGGCTGGTTCAGCCAACGGCGCAGGTTGGGTTCGGCGTCTAGCAATTGCTGATGGCGCAACGAGTCGTCTTCACGGGCGATATGAAGTGCCTTGACCAGCAAGCGTTGCTCGTTCAACAGCAGGTTATAGCCCTGGGATACCCAGATCGGTAGGTGCCAGGCTTCGGTCAGGCCGAGGCACAGGTCCAGCAGGCGCACGCCGAACAGCTCCTGCTCGACTTTGCGTGCAGGCTCGCCCTTATGGATGACACGCAGTTCCCACTCTTCAAGGAGCTTGGGGTAGGCAACGGCCATCGGCCACAGCGGCGACAGAAACAGCAGGCTACCCCAGTGGATGTCTTGCCAAAGCCGCGCCAGACGACTGCCGAACAGACCGTTGGCTTGCTGCGACGCGTGCTGGCTCACCAGCAACAGTTGACGCAATGCTACGGGAATCTCTTGGGCGGGCACCGAGGGCAGGCGCGCCAGCAGTTCCTCGGCGCGCTTGAGGCCCAGGCGATTGAGCGCTACTTCGAGGTTTTCCGCCGGCTCCGCCAGGCTGCCATGGTTATGGCTGTTGGCCTCGCGCATGACGCTGAGTACCAAAGCCGGGCTGTTTTGCATCAGCTCGGCAATATCTCGCAACGAACTGCGGCTGTCGCGGATGGCTTTGCACACACGGTCGTGGCTGGCCTGGGGAACTGGCAGCAGCACGTCGTCCAGGCGCTTGATCCAAGCGGCGAGAGAGATAGGTCTTACAGATGGGACTGTCGTTTCATTAGCCATGATTGGGGCGCGATCATCACTTGCGGTCAACACGCCCGGAGCGGGCCGAACTGGCTTTTCGCCTTAACGGGCTATAGTCTGGCGCAGTTTTGCCGATAAGAGGAACAAGAGTTTTCCAGTTCCCCCAAATATGTCCATGAACCCGACGGCGCAAGTACTCATCTCCTATGGCTAAAATTATCGGCATCATCGTCGTCTTCGCGAGCGTGCTCGGCGGGTACGTCCTGTCCCACGGTAAAATTGCGGCACTGATCCAGCCTTTCGAGGTGATGATCATTGGCGGTGCTGCACTGGGCGCTTTCCTTCAGGCCAACCCCGGTTACATGACTATGCACGTGGTCAAGAAATCGCTGGCCATGTTCGGTTCGCGCTTCACTCATACCTTCTACCTGGAAGTGCTGGGCCTGGTGTACGAGATCCTCAACAAGAGCCGCCGCGAAGGCATGATGGCCATTGAGGCCGACATCGAGGACGCCTCCGCCAGCCCGATTTTTGCCAAGTACCCGGCCGTGCTCAAAGACGAGCGCATGACCGCCTATATCTGCGATTACCTGCGCATCATGTCCTCCGGCAACATGGCTCCCCATGAGCTGGAAGGCCTGTTCGACATGGAATTGTTCAGCCTTAAAGAAGAGTTGGAGCATCCTTCCCATGCCGTGACCGGTGTGGCCGACGGCATGCCCGGCTTTGGTATCGTCGCGGCGGTACTCGGTATCGTGGTGACCATGGCCTCCCTGGGCGAGGGCGATCAGGCGGCCATCGGTATGCACGTAGGTGCGGCGCTGGTGGGTACCTTCTTCGGTATTCTCGCCGCTTACGGTTTCTTCGGCCCGCTGGCCACCTCCCTGGCTCACGATGCCAAGGAAGAAATCAACCTGTACGAATCGATCAAGGCCAGTCTGGTAGCGTCCGCGTCCGGCATGCCGCCATCGTTGGCAGTGGAGTTCGGTCGCAAGGTCTTGTACCCGAAGCATCGCCCAAGTTTCGCCGAGCTGGAACAAGCGGTTCGCGGTCGCTAAGCCATGGAAAACAACCAGCCGATAATCATCAAGCGCGTCAAGCGCTTCGCTGCGGGGCACCATGGCGGCGCCTGGAAAATCGCCTTCGCCGACTTTGCGACGGCGATGATGGCGTTCTTCCTGGTGCTGTGGCTGATGTCGACCGCCACGCCCGAACAGAAGATCGCCATCGCCGGTTACTTCAAAGACCCGATTGGCTTCTCGGAGAGTGGCACGCCCTTTGTGATCGACCTGGGCGGCTCGCCGCAGTTGGCCCCTGAGCGCACCATCAATCCAGAGGTCAAGACCGAATCGCCTCAGGAGAACATCCCGATCGAGCGCGACACCGTCGAGAGCATGGCTGAACAGGTTGAGCAGGAACGCCTGGAGCTGTTGCTGCAAGAGTTGCAGACCAAGGTGGATGAAAATCCGCAGTTGCTGAAATTCAAGGATCAGATCTCGTTCGAGATCACTCCGGAAGGCTTGCGCATCCAGATCACTGATGCAGCCAACCGGCCGATGTTCGATTCCGGCAGTGCGCGGCTGAAGCCGTACTTCGAAGACATCCTGCTGGCCATGGCTGACACCATCAAGGCAGTGCCGAACAAGATAAGCATCAGCGGCCACACGGACGCCAAGCCGTATGCCGGCCAGGGTGACTTCGGCAACTGGGAACTCTCGGCCAACCGCGCCAACGCTGCCCGTCGTGCGTTGGTGGCAGGCAGCTACCCCGACCCGCAAGTGGCGCGCGTGGTGGGTTTTGCCTCCTCGCAGCTATTTGAACCCAAGGATCCGTTCAATCCGATCAACCGTCGCATTGATATCGTCGTGCTGACCAAGAAGGCTCAGCGTGCGATTGAAGGTGATCAGCCACCTGTCGTGCCAACCCCAGGTGCGGGCGCGCCGGGCGAAGTGCCGGTTGACCCGAATGCCATTCCGCCAGGGCAGGAGCCGTTGCCGGCCCATGAACTGCGGCAGAAGCTGAACCTGTTTGACGATGGTGGGATGAAGGATCCTACGGCGCCTAAGACGGGCTCGTAAGTTCTTTTGCGGTTGTGATGAGCGGGGCAAGCCCGCTCATCACCAAAAGCCCGCTCACCCGCAACGCGGCGGGCGGGCGATTTAGTAACTGCTCTCGGGCAAGCTCGCAATAATCGACCGATAGCTGTTCATCCGCTGCTGCTGCACACGGCCATCGTCCAGGGCCTTGAGCAACGCACAGCCCGGCTCGCGGTCGTGTTTGCAGTCGCGGAAGCGGCATGTACCGATCAGGTCGTTGAACTCGATAAAGCCCGCTTCCACATCGCTGCGGCTGACGTGGCCGAGGCCGAATTCGCGAATGCCTGGGGAGTCGATCAGCTCACCGCCGCCGGGGAAGTGGAACAATCGCGCGGTGGTGGTCGTATGAGTGCCCTGGCCGGACAGTTCCGACAGCGGGCCTACACGGGTGTCTACTTCCGGCAGCAGGCTGTTGACCAGCGATGACTTGCCAACGCCCGACTGGCCGACAAACACACTGATGCGTCCGTCCAACTGCTGTTGCAGCTGTTCCATGCCGTTGCCGTGGTGAGCCGAGACTTCCAGCACCGGGTAACCCAAGGTGCGGTAGACCGCCAGCAACGCATTGAGCGCTGGGGCGTTCTGCTCGTCGATCAGGTCGAATTTGTTCAGCAGCAACAGCGGGCGAATACCAGCATGCTCAGCCGCCACCAGATAGCGGTCGATCAGGTTGGCATGGGGCTCGGGCAACGGTGCGAACACGATCACGATCATGTCGACGTTGGCCGCTACCGGCTTGAGTTGGCCGCGGCTGTCAGGACGACGCAGTTCGGTGGTGCGCGGCAGTTGGGCGACGATCACGCCGATGCCCTGGTTGCCGGCGCGCCACACCACCTTGTCGCCGGTGACCAGTGCAGGCAGGTTGGCGCGCAAGTGACAACGGAATACCTGGCCTGCGAGTTCGCCTTCGAGCGCCTCGACTTCGACCTGCACACCAAAGTGCGCGATCACCAGGCCCGTTTGTTCGGGGCCCAGGTCGCCGCCCTCGAGCGCTTCCACGGCGGAGGATTCACGTTTGGCGGCGCGAGCAGCGCGCTCACCTTGAATCTTTTCGATGCGCCAGTTTTGGCGACGATTGAGCTGGCGTTTGGCCATTGGTGTTCCGTGTCGATAATGCAAAGGTTGGGTGAAACGGTCGCGAGTCTAGCACGGCCCCGCCTGCTAAACTGCGCAGCTACGCCAAGGTGCCAAGAGAATCAAGCCATGCAAAACCCACAGAACCTGATTTGGATCGATCTGGAAATGACCGGTCTGAACCCCGACACCGACGTCATCATCGAGATGGCGACCATTGTCACCGACAGCAACCTCAACACCTTGGCCGAAGGTCCGGTGATCGCCATCCACCACAGCGACGCCGTGCTCGCCACCATGGACGAGTGGAACACCCGCACCCATGGCAACTCCGGTCTGACTCAGCGTGTGCGCGACAGCCGAATCAGCATGGCCGAAGCCGAAGCCGAAACCATTGCCTTTCTGGAGCAGTGGGTGCCCAAGGGCAAATCGCCGATCTGCGGCAACAGCATCTGCCAGGACCGCCGCTTCCTTTATACCCACATGAAGGCGCTGGAAAGCTACTTCCACTACCGCAACCTGGATGTTTCCACGCTCAAGGAGCTGGCCGCGCGCTGGGCGCCGGAAGTCAAAGACAGCTTCCATAAAGGCAGCACCCATCTGGCGCTGGATGATATTCGCGAGTCGATCGCCGAGCTGCAGCATTACCGCAAGCATTTCATCAAGGCTTGAAATGGGGCCGGCTGACCGGGCGCCATCGCAGACAAGCCAGCTCCCACAGTTGAATGTATTCCCAGGTCCAAATGTGGGAGGGGGGCTTGCCCCCGATGCAGGCAACTCGTTTTATCGCCAAGCGCCCCCTTTTGGTGCCATCAGCAAATGATTAGACTGCCGGCCTCTTTGCAAGGATCGCCATCATGCTGCTGATGCTCTACCTCATCGCCATCACCGCCGAAGCCATGACCGGTGCCTTGTCGGCTGGTCGGCGCGGCATGGACTGGTTTGGTGTGGTGCTGATCGCTTGCGTAACGGCGCTGGGCGGCGGCTCGGTGCGCGATGTGCTGTTGGGGCATTACCCGCTGACGTGGGTCAAACACCCGGAATACCTGGTGCTGACCTCCGTCGCGGCGCTGGTGACGATCTTTATCGCGCCGCTGATGCGTCACCTGCGCTCGCTGTTTCTAGCGCTGGACGCCGTAGGCCTGGTCGCGTTCACGCTGATTGGCTGCATGACTGCACTGGAAATGGGCCACGGCATGCTGGTGGCCTCGGTCAGCGGGGTGATCACCGGCGTCTTCGGCGGCATTCTGCGGGATATCTTCTGCAACGACATTCCGCTGATCTTCCGCCGTGAGCTGTACGCCAGCGTGTCATTCCTGGCCGCCTGGTTCTACTTGCTCTGTCTGTATCTGGAATTGCCCAGCGAGCAAGCAATTCTGCTGACCCTGTTCAGCGGCTTTCTATTGCGCCTGCTGGCGATCCGTTTTCACTGGGAAATGCCCAAGTTCGTCTACAACGACGACGTGCACTAGCGCGTAGCGTGTTGGTTCAGCGCCCATTCCACATGTTCACGCACCAACTCCGACGGGTAATCCCTGCGTGCCTTCAAGGCTTCCAGCACCGGAATGCTTGACGGCGCATTGCCCAGGCCCACCGCGAGGTTGCGCAGCCAGCGCTCGTAGCCCGCGCGGCGCAGGGGTGAACCTTCGGTGCTGCTGAGGAATTTATCCTCGTCCCACATAAACAGTTCGGCCAGTTCTGCGTTATCCAGATTATGCCGTGGCTTGAAATCGCCCTCGGCGGTGGATCGAGCGAAACGATTCCACGGACAAACGATCTGACAGTCATCACAACCGAACACCCGATTGCCGATCAATGGGCGCAGGTCTTCAGGGATCGCGTTCTTCAGTTCAATGGTCAGGTAGGAAATGCAGCGCCGGGCGTCCAGCACATAGGGACCGACGAAGGCATTGGTTGGGCAGATATCCAGGCAGGCGGTGCAGCGGCCACAGTGTTCGGTGCTGTGTGGCTCATCGACCGGCAGCGGCAAATCGACGAACAGTTCGCTGAGGAAGAAATAACTGCCGGCCTTGCGGTTGAGTACCAGGGTGTTTTTACCGATCCAGCCCAGGCCGGCTTTTTCGGCGATGGCTTTTTCCAGTACGGGGGCGCTGTCGACGAATGCACGAAAGCCAAATGGGCCGATCTGTGCCTGAATGCGGTCGGCCAGTTGCTGTACGCGCTTACGGATCAGTTTGTGGTAGTCGCGGCCCAGGGCGTAGCGCGAGATGTAGGCTTTTTCCGGCTGGGCCAGCAGTTGCGCCATTTGTGTGTCGCCAGGCAGGTAGTCCATGCGCAGCGACACCACGCGCAACGTGCCGGGCACGAGCTCGTCGGGATGGGAGCGCTTGCTGCCATGGGCGCCCATGTAGTCCATCTCGCCGTGGTAACCCGCGTCTAGCCAACGTTGCAGGTGCTGTTCATGCTCGGCCAGGTCCAGGCCGCTGATGCCGACTTGTTGAAAGCCCAGTTCGCGGCCCCAGTCTTTGATCGATTGGGCGAGGGCGGGCAGATCAGAGGTAATAGCGGGCATGAGACACGGGAAACCACAGGTTAGATGCGTATAATTCTGCCAGACATCGGAGCTTGAAGACGCATGCCGCAGACAAAACACGAAATAACCGACGTTCAGTCTTTGTTGCCCGGCCATTTGCCGCAACTGGCTGCGCGTTCCCCGGACGCCCATAAAGGCCAGTTCGGCCATTTGTTGGTCATTGGTGGCGACCGCGGCTTTGGCGGCGCTGCGCTGTTGAGCGCGGAAAGTGCCTTGCGCAGCGGCGCCGGCATGGTGTCCCTGGCCACTCGCCTTGAACACGTGCCTGCCGCGTTGGCCCGCGTGCCTGAGGTCATGACCGTGGGCGTGAGTTCGGCGAACCAGCTAATGGGCTTGCTGGAAAAAATCTCGGTAATCGTTATTGGTCCGGGGTTGGGTGAGGCGTCCTGGGGTAAAAGCCTGCTATCGGTTGCCGCCAACGCGCTGCTGCCGCAGGTGTGGGACGCAGACGCGCTGAATCAGCTGGCTACCGGCAATGTGAGTCTTCCGAGCGGTAGCGTGATTACGCCGCATCCGGGCGAGGCTGCGCGCTTATTGGGCATTTCTACAGCCGAGGTTCAGGCCGATCGCCTTAAGGTGGCGCGCGCGTTGAGCCAGAAATTCAGTGCAGTGGCTATCCTCAAGGGTGCTGGCAGTTTGATTGCCTGCCCCGATGGACGTGTTTCCCGTTGTGATCAGGGGCATCCAGCGATGGCCACAGCGGGCCTTGGCGATGTACTGGCCGGGCTGGTGGGCGCGTTAATGGCCCAAGGCATGCCTGCTTATGAAGCGAGCTGCCTGGCTGTGTGGTTGCACGCTACGGCGGGGGACCGCCAGGGCAGCCTGGGTCGCGGCTTGGCGGCCAGCGACCTGATACCGGCCATTCGTCAATTGTTGGAGGAGCAATCGCCGTGCCTGAAGTAATCCTTTTCCTGGCCAATGAAGACGCCATGGTCGCGCTCGGTCATCGTATTGCACAGGTCACGGGCGCAGCGGGGCTCATCTTTCTCGAAGGTGACCTGGGGGCGGGCAAGACGACGTTGTCCCGAGGCATCATTCGCGGTTTGGGGCACGCAGGGGCGGTGAAAAGCCCAACGTTCACTTTGGTCGAGCCCTATGAGATCGGTGCGTTGCGTGCTTTCCACTTCGACCTCTATCGTTTGGTCGATCCCGAAGAACTGGAGTACATGGGCATCCGTGATTACTTTGACGAAGACGCACTGTGCCTAATCGAGTGGCCAGATAAAGGCACAGGCTTTTTGCCAAAGCCGGACCTGACCATTACCATTACGCCGCGTGAATCAGGACGTCAGCTGAAGTTGTTGCCCCAGAGTGCGCGCGCAGAGTCGTGGTGCGCCGCTTTGGCATTGGAATTCAAATAATTGGTGGGGTTAGGTATGCGCTTTCGCGCGTTGGTTGCTGTCGTAGGGGTGTTGCTTGCGGCAATGACTGTCAATGCTCTGGCTGCTTCACAGGTGAAAAGTGTTCGCCTGTGGCGAGCACCGGATAACACGCGACTGGTGTTCGACCTGTCTGGCCCGGTCCAGCACAGCGTCTTTACTCTCACGGCGCCTGATCGCCTGGTGATCGACATCAACGGTGCGACCCTGGCCGCGCCGCTCAAAGTGTCTACTGCCAACACCCCGATCACCGCCATGCGCTCGGCCCAGCGCACGCCCACCGATTTGCGCGTTGTCATCGATCTGAAAAAAGTCGTGACGCCGAAAAGCTTCTCCCTGGCGCCGAATGCCCAATATGGCAACCGACTGGTGGTCGACTTGTTCGACAACGCTGCCGATGCCGCACCGCCGCCTGCGCCAACCCCGAGCGTGGCAACGGTGCCTGCCGTGCCTGTCAGCCCGTCGCAACCCCAGGTCAAGTTGCCACCGCCGCCACCGGCCCCGGCTGGCAAACGCGACATTATCGTAGTGATCGATGCCGGCCATGGTGGTGAAGACCCGGGTGCTTCCGGCTCACGCGGCCAGCATGAAAAAGACGTGGTACTGGCTATCGCCCGTGAGTTGCAGCGTCAGATCAACGGTATGAAAGGCTATCGCGCCGAACTGACCCGTACCGGCGACTACTTCATTCCGCTGCGCGGCCGTACCGAAATCGCCCGTAAGAAAGGTGCCGACCTGTTTGTGTCAATTCACGCCGATGCTGCGCCGTCGTCCGCTGCGTTCGGTGCCTCGGTGTTTGCGTTGTCTGATCGCGGGGCCACGTCCGAGACTGCTCGTTGGCTGGCGGACAGCGAAAACCGTTCCGACTTGATCGGCGGTGCCGGCAACGTGTCCCTCGATGACAAGGACAAGATGCTCGCTGGCGTTCTGCTCGACCTGTCGATGACCGCTTCGCTGACTTCCAGCTTGAATGTCGGCCAGAAGGTCTTGAGCAACATCGGTCGCGTGACTTCGCTGCACAAGCAGCGTGTGGAGCAGGCCGGCTTTATGGTGTTGAAGTCTCCGGACATCCCATCGATTCTGGTGGAAACCGGGTTCATCTCCAACGCCAACGAAGCCTCCAAGCTGGCCAGCGCCAGCCATCAGCAGGCGTTGGCGCGTTCCATCAGTGCCGGCGTGCGCCAGTTCTTCCAGCAGAACCCGCCGCCGGGCACTTACGTTGCTTGGCTGCGTGACTCCGGCAAGATCGCCCAAGGCCCGCGTGACCATCGCGTGCAGCCCGGCGATACCTTGGCGATGCTTGCGGTGCGTTTCCAAGTCTCGGCCGCGACATTGCGCAGTGCCAACAACCTGAAAACCGATGAGTTGAAAGTCGGTCAGGTGTTGACCATCCCAGGCACAGAATTGGCGGCGCAGTAATGAGCGAATCTACCTTGAACAGCGGGTCGCGCATTGAGTTGCTCAGCCCGCGCCTGGCTAACCAGATTGCAGCGGGTGAGGTTGTTGAGCGCCCTGCATCGGTGATCAAGGAGCTGCTGGAAAACAGCATCGACTCTGGTGCAAAGCGCATCGATGTCGATGTGGAGCAGGGCGGTGTCAAGTTGTTGCGGGTACGTGACGATGGCAGCGGCATCTCTTCCGATGACCTGCCCCTGGCCCTGGCCCGTCACGCCACCAGCAAAATCCGCGATCTGGAAGACCTTGAGCGGGTCATGAGCCTGGGCTTTCGCGGTGAGGCTTTGGCTTCGATCAGCTCCGTGGCGCGTCTGACCCTGACATCGCGCACCCGCGATGCCGAGCAGGCCTGGCAAGTGGAAACCGAAGGCCGCGACATGGCGCCTCGGGTCCAGCCGGCCGCACACCCGGTGGGCACCTCGGTGGAAGTGCGCGACCTGTTCTTCAACACCCCGGCACGGCGCAAATTCCTCAAGGCCGAGAAAACCGAATTCGATCACCTGCAAGAAGTCATCAAGCGCCTGGCCCTGGCCCGCTTCGACGTGGCCTTCCATCTGCGGCACAACGGCAAGACCATCCTCAGCCTGCACGAGGCTCATGAAGACGCCGCGCGCGCTCGGCGAGTGTCTGCGATTTGCGGCGGCGGGTTCCTGGAGCAGGCGCTGCCGATCGAGATCGAGCGCAATGGCCTGCGTCTGTGGGGCTGGGTTGGCTTGCCGACCTTCTCCCGCAGCCAGGCTGACTTGCAGTATTTTTTCGTGAATGGCCGTGCGGTGCGCGACAAACTGGTGGCCCACGCGGTGCGTCAGGCGTATCGCGACGTGCTGTTCAACGGGCGTCATCCGACATTTGTGCTGTTTTTTGAGGTCGATCCCTCGGTAGTCGACGTCAACGTGCACCCGACCAAGCACGAAGTACGTTTCCGTGATGGGCGCATGGTGCATGACTTCCTCTATGGCACCTTGCACCGCGCGCTGGGCGATGTGCGCCCGGACGATCAACTGTCGGCTCCGATAGTGACCGCTGTGGTGCGTCCGAGCGGTCCCGAAGCGGGTGAGTTCGGCCCCCAGGGCGAAATGAGCCTGGCGGCCAACCTGCTGCAATCGCCGCAGTCGCAGCCTGCTTACACCGCACCGGGCTCTGGGGCTGGCGCGGGCTATCAATACCAATACACCCCGCGCCCGCAATCGACCGTGCCAGTGGCCGAGGCCCAGGCGGCCTACCGCGAATTCTTCGCGCCTCTGCCAGGCGCCGAGCCGGGCGCAGTTGCCTTGCCGGAGGGTGGCGGTGATATTCCTCCGCTGGGGTATGCGCTGGCGCAGCTCAAAGGCATCTATATCCTCGCGGAAAACGCTCATGGCCTGGTGCTGGTGGACATGCACGCCGCCCACGAGCGGATCATGTACGAACGACTGAAAATCGCCATGGCCAGCGAAGGCCTCAGCGGTCAGCCGCTGCTGGTGCCGGAGTCTCTTTCCGTCAGTCAGCGTGAAGCCGATTGCGCCGAAGAGCACCACAGCGTGTTCCAGAAACTGGGCTTTGAACTGCAACGCCTGGGCCCGGAAACCCTGGCGATCCGCCAGATTCCCGCGCTGCTCAAGCAGGCCGAAGCCAACCGGCTGGTGGCCGACGTGCTGGCGGACCTGATGGAGTACGGCACCAGTGACCGTATCCAGGCACACATCAACGAATTGCTCGGCACCATGGCGTGCCACGGCGCCATCCGCGCTAACCGACGCCTGGCCTTGCCGGAAATGAACGGCCTGTTGCGCGACATGGAAAACACCGAGCGCAGCGGACAATGCAACCATGGCCGGCCGACCTGGACCCAGATGGGCCTGGACGATCTGGACAAACTGTTCTTGCGCGGCCGTTGATGAGTGCCCTGCCCCCCGCGATCTTCCTGATGGGCCCTACGGCCGCCGGTAAGACCGACCTGGCCATTGAGCTGACCAAGGTGTTGCCTTGCGAGCTTATTAGTGTCGACTCTGCCCTGGTTTACCGGGACATGGACATCGGCACGGCCAAGCCGTCTAAAGCCCAATTGGCTCAGCATCCGCACCGCCTGATCGACATCATTGACCCGGCCGAGAGCTATTCGGCCGCTGACTTTCGTACCGACGCCTTGGTCGCCATGGCCGAGATCACCGCGCGGGGCAATATTCCGCTGCTGGTGGGCGGCACGATGCTCTATTACAAAGCCTTGCAGGAAGGTCTGGCGGATATGCCGCCGGCCGACGCTCAAGTGCGTGCGGAGCTCGAAGAAGAAGCTGCACGCTTCGGTTGGCAGGCCCTGCACGATCAGTTGGCTGCGGTTGATCCAGTCTCGGCCGCGCGCATTCACCCTAACGATCCCCAGCGTCTCAGTCGCGCCCTGGAAGTCTGGCGTGTCAGCGGCCAGACCATGACTGAACTGCGGCTTAAACAAAGTGCGCAAAGTGCTGACGCAGGCGCATCTGGACAGTCACAATTGCCCTATACTGTGGCGAATCTGGCCATCGCTCCGGCAAATCGCCAGGTGCTGCATGAACGAATTGCACAAAGATTCACAATTATGTTGGAACAGGGGTTTATCGACGAGGTCGTAGCACTGCGTTCCAGAGGTGACCTGCATCCAGGGTTGCCTTCGATACGTGCTGTAGGCTATCGCCAAGTCTGGGATCATCTGGATGGCAAGCTGACGTCAGCCGAAATGCAGGAGCGCGGCATCATTGCCACGCGCCAATTGGCGAAGCGCCAGTTCACCTGGCTGCGCAGCTGGAGCGATTTGCACTGGTTGGACAGCCTGGACAGCGACAATCTGTCACGCGCCTTGAAATACTTGGGAACGGTCTCCATATTGAGCTGAGTCCTTGCAATTGCCGTCTATCCTTGGGGGTGTGACGGCCATAAGCTATCTATTTTCCGATTTTTTATTATTGATCCTTAAAGGAGTGCGGCACATGTCAAAAGGGCATTCGCTACAAGACCCTTACTTGAATACTTTACGTAAAGAGAAAGTTGGGGTTTCCATCTATCTGGTCAACGGTATCAAGTTGCAAGGCACGATCGAGTCGTTCGACCAGTTCGTGATCCTGCTGAAAAACACCGTCAGCCAGATGGTTTACAAGCACGCTATCTCGACAGTCGTTCCAGTTCGTCCAATCCGTCTGCCTAGCGCAGCTGGTGACGAACAAGGTGACGCTGAGCCAGGTAACGCCTGATAGGAGTCTCCTTTGTTCTTTGAGCGCCACGGTGGTGGTGAGCGAGTAATCCTCGTTCACTTGGATGGACAGGACCCTGAGGCGCGCGAAGATCCGCAGGAGTTTCAGGAGTTGGCAAATTCGGCCGGCGCCGAGACCGTTGCGTTTTTTAACGTACCGCGTCATCGGCCAACCGCCAAATACCTGATCGGCAGCGGCAAGGTCGAGGAACTACGCGATCTGGTCCATGCTGAAGAAGCCGATCTGGTGATCTTCAATCACACCCTCACGCCCAGTCAGGAACGTAACCTCGAACGTGTTTTCGAGTGTCGCGTGATCGACCGTACCGGCCTTATCCTCGATATTTTCGCCCAGCGCGCCCGTACCCATGAGGGCAAGCTCCAGGTAGAACTGGCCCAGCTTGACCACATGAGCACCCGGCTGGTTCGCGGCTGGACTCACCTTGAGCGTCAAGGTGGTGGTATAGGCATGCGCGGCCCGGGTGAAACCCAGCTCGAAACCGACCGACGCCTGTTACGGGTTCGCCTGCGTCAGATCAAGGGGCGCCTGGAAAAAGTGCGCAGCCAGCGCGAGCAATCGCGACGCGGGCGTTCCCGAGCGGATATCCCTACTGTGTCCCTGGTGGGCTATACCAACGCAGGCAAGTCCACGTTGTTCAACAACGTGACCAAATCCGACGTTTACGCAGCCGACCAACTCTTCGCCACCCTCGATCCGACCTTGCGCCGTTTGGACATTGACGACCTCGGCCCGATCGTCCTGGCTGACACGGTGGGTTTCATTCGTCACTTGCCCCACAAGCTGGTCGAGGCATTTCGGTCTACGCTCGAAGAGTCGAGCAATTCCGACCTACTGTTGCACGTGATCGATGCGGCCGAACCGGATCGCATGTTGCAGATTGAGCAGGTGATGGTGGTGCTGGGCGAGATTGGTGCCCAGGACTTGCCGATCCTTGAGGTGTATAACAAACTCGATTTGCTTGAAGGCGTTGAGCCACAAATCCAGCGCGACGAGAACGGCAGGCCCCAACGGGTATGGCTGTCGGCGCGTGATGGCAGTGGTTTGGAGCTGCTTGAACAGGCCATTGCCGAATTGCTCGGCAGCGATTTGTTTGTCGGCACCTTGCGCTTGCCTCAGCGTTTTGCTCGACTGC
>PJQF01000061.1_pt1 | contig 72526 bp, 62 predicted proteins | sample 1503741 | NCBI WGS metagenome assembly PJQF01 (sample SAMN07775949, study PRJNA414020) | Biofilm metagenome, whole genome shotgun sequencing project. | isolation source: biomolecule (vanillin) treated reverse osmosis membrane biofilm | place: India: Nagpur | collected 2017-03-21
GCCTACGATCTTACTATTTGAAAAAGGAGCATGATGACAGCTCATCACAATGATACGGATCGAAGCATCAACTTCTAATTCCTTCATCGTGATTGTAAGCCAATTTTGTTGCTTAGTGCGATCTGCTTGTGATAGCTTTGAAAAATTGGAATTCAACAGAACAAACGCAATGGAATCAGAGATCTTCACAAAACCCGTTCGAACGTGATCCGGAAAACGTTTTTGAAATACAGCCTCACCTTTGGCTGCATTGCCCATCACATCGTGATTTCCCAACAAAGCAGTGACCGCAATTCCTCTTTCCCGACTTTCTTTCAAATAGCTATCGATCGCTTTCCATTTTTTTTCTTTGTGCCCCAGCGACACGACATCACCCAATATGAATAGGTCAGTAGGTTTAGTTTTGATAAGCTTCTGAAAAATCAACTTCGTTGCCTCCTGATTATGGTTGGATTTGAGAAATACCTTTTCAATCCACATGGGCTTTTGCGTATCGCTGACCAATGCAATAGTCGGCTGTGCATAGCTAAAAGAAAAAATCAAAAGCAAACCAACGACTAAACTTATTCTTCTTCCCGAACACATATCCCCTTCTAACGAAATCAGACAAAAATTGATTCTATCATTTAGTCACAGCAGGTTCTTCTGAAGGTTTATAAAATTTAACCGCAAACAAGAAGATCATGAAGTAACAAATGATCGGCAACAAATAGGCCGTTGCAACACTGTATTGATCGGCTACATAGCCCATAATGGGTGGGAATACCGCTCCACCTGCTACTGCCATTACAATAAAGGAAGATGCCTTCTCGCGAAGATCACTGATATTTCGTAAGCCCAATCCAAATATGGTAGGGAACATGATGCTAAATGTAAACTGTAGTCCAATCAAACAAGCAAACGAAAACCACCCAAGATGTTGTGAAATGATAACGCACATGGTAATACTTCCTAAACAAAATAAAGCAAGTAGCTTATTGGGCGCTATAAAATTCATCAAATAGGTTCCTACAATTCTTCCCATGAGCATCATAAACATGCTGAGGCCAAAATAGTAAGAAGCATGCGAGTCGCTCATTCCCGGCATATACTTAACTGCGTAATTTATAAAAAACGCCCAAGTGCCGCCTTGAGCAGCTACGTTAAAAAATTGGGCTACGACAGTCCACCGAAAGTGTTTATACTTAAACAACTCACTATAGGAGCGTTGAGTGTTTGGATTATTGCGTGCCTCTTGAAGTGGCGGCACCTTTGTAAACAAAAATGCTACCGCGATAATAAAAACGGTTGCACCGATGGCTGCGTAAAGCATCTTTACTGAAAACAAATCGGTTTGAGTATCGCCTGTCAAGACAGCCCGCAGGATAAAATAACCGCCCAAAACCGGTCCTATAATTGTACCGACCGCATTGAACGTCTGTGAAAAATTCAGGCGTTGCTCTGATCTTCGTTCATCACCTAATGCTGCTGCAAAGGGATGAGCAACTGCTTCTAAAGTTGCCAAGCCACACGCTAAAATAAAAAGCGCAATTCGAAAAAATCCGAATGACTCTGCACCTGCTGCCGGTATAAACAAGAATGCACCAATGGCATACAAGCACAAACCAAACAACACGCCATTCTTATATCCATACTTTTTCATGAACAACCCTGCCGGAATTCCCATGACCGCATAAGCGCCAAAAATAGAGAACTGCACCAACCCAGATTGGGCCAATGAAACATTCAGCACTTTTTGAAAATGACGGTTGAGCACATCGCCCATGGATATGGCAATGCCCCATAACATAAATAAGCTGGTCACAAATATGAAAGTAGGAACATACTTCCGGTCGGTGAGTGGTATTTTTTCCATAATTGGGTTAGGTAGGTTCTAACAAAAATGCCTCAAGTTTATGAGGCATCCAAATTTTATTTTACCGTCCTAATGAAAGATGAGGTGGAAAAAGTGCAGACTAAGTATCTGAGAATCGTTCAACCGGAACTAGTCGCTCCTACCAAACTACTTCCTCTTGAGGAAGATAAAAACCAAGGTAGCAATGCCCAACAGGAATGGGTAATACATATAACCAATGATTTCAAAGGCAGTCACTTTTTGTTGTGCGATGGCTACGGCTGCTAGAAGTTGTGCACCGTAAGGCAACAAGCCTTGCACAAAACAAGAAATCGTATCAAGTATGCTCGCACTACGCTTGCCATCAATTTCATTTTTATCGGCAATTGTTTTAGCCAACGGGCCGACAATCAAAATAGTAATCGTATTGTTGGCAATCGCTGCATTCACCAAAGCCGTCAAGCTGGCGATGCCCAACTCGCCTCCTCGTTTTGTTTTGATTAACCGCGAAACATGATACAGAATAAAATCTATGCCTCTCTGATAGCGTATCAGTCCAACAATACCGCCAATCAAAATACAAGTAATGCTCAGCTCAAACATGGAAGCCATACCGGCATTGGCCGAACTGATCGCTTGCCATCCATCCAAACTTCCGGTGGTCATGCCGATAATCGCTGTCAGCGCTATACCACTCAGCAAAACCCATATTACATTTAACCCGGTAAGTGCTGCCACTAATACAAAAACATAAGGCACAATTTTGATAAGAGAATAGGGATGCTCACCGGCTATTACAACTGAATCTGTAACCGTTCCCGAAAAGGCATAAATCAAAAATGTAATGATGGATGGCGGTAATGCAATCCAAAAGTTTACCTTAAACTTATCGCGCATCTCGACATTTTGTGTGCGTGTAGCTGCAATGGTGGTATCCGATATCATCGAAAGATTATCACCAAACATGGCACCGCCCACTACCGCACCTAAGGCTATTGCCAAAACACCCGGCATCGAATCATTGAAACCCACTGCGATTGGAGAAAGCGCAACTACTGTGCCCACAGAAGTACCAAGTGAAATAGAGATAAAACAAGCAATCAAAAACAATCCGGCTATAATCAGACTGGGTGATAGATACGTGAGTGCAAAGTTGACGGTAGATTCCACCGCGCCCATACTTTTGCTGATGGCAGCAAAAGCTCCGGCCAACAGAAAAATAAAACACATGAGCATGATATTGGCATCGCCCATGTGACGGCTAAACTCATCTACTTTTTTGGAAAAAGAGATAGATGGGTACTGAACAAACGCTACCACGGCTGATAACAAAAATGCCACCAGCACCGGCATCTTATAAAAATCGTTGAGCGCAATGGAGGTAAAAAGGTAGACGACCAAAAAAACAAATAGCGGCAATAAAGCGCCTAGGCGCCCCTTGTTATTTTCCATGCAATGTCAGATCAATTGGAAGAATCGTATACAAATTTTAAATAAAGCTTTTTGGTCGGTAGTGTGCTGTTTACTACGAGCATCACCAGCAGCGACAGTAAAAATAGTTGAATACTTCCAATCCAAAAGCTGAAATAGAATATTATTAAAAGTAAGCGAATGTATTCAAGGTAATAAATCCACCTGCGCTGCTCCAAAAGTGCTCCACAATTGACGATGGTCACTAAAATAAGTAGGCTATTAACTGTTTTATCAACTACGTTGAGTGAGAAGAAGAACCCGGATACAAAAAATAATAGCGACACCGCTCCCACCAATTGAATCACCAGATACGCTTTGAATCGTGCACTCGGTTTTAGTTCTTGCTTGTGGGGCAGGTAAATTCGCTCCAGTGCCGGACGAATTTGTTGATTCAGATTTTCCGGCTTTCCAAAAAGTACGCGCGCTTTGTTGAGCCACCCTTCTGTTCTGCGGATGGCATAATTCAATTCCAGAAAATAATGAAAATGCTGCCACATAAAACTGTAGCTCTTGAGCGGGTGTGTCAATCCATACACCGGCTTGATCTCTTCTTCCTCTATTTGGAAAGTGCCAAACAACTTATCCCAAAACACAAAAAGATCGCCATAATTTTTGTTGATGTATTTTTCGTTGGAGGCATGATGAACCCCGTGCAGCGAAGGGGTAATGAAAACATATTCGAGCCAACCCAAATTTTTGATCAATTGCGTGTGGGTGAAGAACGAATACGCTCCGTGTATCACCAGCGTAGCGAAAACCATGGTAGGATGAAATCCGGCTAACGGCATTAGGCACCAAAATACATTTCGGATAATAGCCTGAAAGGTGGTGATGCGGGCAGAAACCGTATAATTAAACTCTTCGCTTTGGTGATGAACAATGTGAGCCGCCCAAAACAAATTAATTTCATGCCCAAGTCTGTGGTACCAATACCAAACCAGATCGGTGGACAGTAACAAAATAATCCAAACCCACCATGTGTTCGGAATTTGCCAGAGTGCAAAATGCTCGTAGACATATACGAATGCCCCATAGAACGATGCGGTAATAAACAAATTGAGGAGCCGCTCAGCAATTCCGATAGTGAGATTAGCTACCGAGCTGTCAAACTTAAACAAGTGTTGCTTCTTTTGGCGGATTGCTGCTACATATTCCAAACCCAGTAAAATAAAAAAAGCCGGGATGGCGACCGCCACATAGTTGAATGCCATATCGCTACTTTGCTATTAAAAATTGATAGAGGTGCTGATTAAACTTTTCTGTTTGTTCAATCATTGGAACGTGTCCACATTGATCGATAAATTTTACTTCTGCATTTTTCAACAGGTCGTGAAAATGTAGTGCTACCTCGGGAGGAGTAATTTTATCTTGCAAACCCCAGATTAATAAAACGGGTAATTCCAATTTGCCTAAAAATGAAGCCACCTTGCTATGCAAAGATGATTTTACAAGAGAGGTAAGCACCATGCGCTTAGGTAGGCTTTGTACCGTTTCATAAATGGAGCGTGTTAGGTTTTCTACCTCTGGCACTTCCTGATAAAATGCATTACGTACTTTTTCACTGATAAAATGAAAATTGGTAGGATGAGATGCTCTTGAATCATCTACTGGGTTTTGATCTATCAAACCACTACTTCCCACCAAAACAATTTTTTCGACTGCGTCTGGATGCTGATGTGCATAAAAAAGTGCGACTTGTCCTCCTACCGCATGACCTACCAAAGTCACATACGAAAGTTGATGCCACTCGATAAAGTCGTGGAGTACTCGTACCAGAAATGATAAATTGGTTTGCGCGATTGGCAAATCAAATAGGGGAAAACGTGGAATAATTACTCGGTGCGTTTTCTTCAGCTCTTCCACCACCGGCAACCATAAATTAATATTGCCAAATAAACCATGCAGTAAAATTACCACTGAACCTTTACCCTCATCGATGTATGGTTGATGAAAAACCAACCCCTCACCCTTACTTATACCCATACCTTCCATTTTCTAGTTTACTTTTTTTCTACGACCCCGATTGCAGAATAGCAATCAATTTTAAATCCAATTCGAATTCATCGTAAATAACTTTATCTCCCAGATTTTCAAAAAATGACTTTGATCGGAATCGGATATCAAACTTTGAGCGATCGACAATAATTTTTGCATTAGCTACTATTTGTTTTCCGTCATTAGTAATCGTTGCCGGAAACTCAATATCATTTGTAATACCCTTAATGGTTAATTTACCTTTCACGATATACTCGTTTGCTGATTTTGAAATGACACTGCCAATAATGAAAGCTGCCTTCGGAAATTTTTCAGTTGCGAAGAAGTCATCACTCTTCAAATGACCAACCAATTTGGCATTGCCATCCTTATCGGTAATATCGGCTACGGTAATTGAGTTTACGTCAATTTCAAATGAGCCATGTTTGATCGTTTTGCCTTCAGTCACAATTTCTCCTGAAGAAATGGCAATAGATCCGTTATGCTGACCCGTTACCTTTTTACCAATCCAATTGAGAGTACTCGCTTTTGTGTCTACTTTAAATTTAAATGTAGCAGGTGGTATAATAAAAGCTACCAAAGCAAAAATGGCAGCAAAAACTAAGGGAATGTAATTGAGATTGATTTTTGATTTCATGGCATTCATGATTCGTGTAAATTAAAATATTGATTGAACCTTTATCTCGGAGATATCCAAGAAAAACTAACTCAGCAGCCTTTACAACATTGCTGTAGATCTAACGCTGGAAGCTGCCAGAAATACTCCTTTTCGGAATATGAATAATGATATAAGTCTTTCGTTTTCATTTTGTAAGTAGTTTATAGTTCCCATTTACTCTTCGGGTAGGTTTTGGCACTTGTTTAAAATCTACTCTTAAAAGTTGCCAGAGGTTCGCGGAGCCCATCTCTCCCCTCTTCTTTATAAATCTGACGCAAATAAAAGAAAATATTTATTACCCTACTATTTTAATAGACTATATTTGCAAATATTTTCTCGTCTCCATTATAAATACAGTTCAAAATTCAATCCGACTAAAAGATGATTAGTGATTACAAAAAGTTTCAGTTAGGCGAAACCATTACATCTGAGCAAAAGGAATTCTTCAACCAATTTGGATTCATTCACTTTGAAAATTTCATTCCCGCGCATGCGGTAGAAACCATTATCCAAGCTTCTATCGAGGTACAACAAAAGTGGATCCGTCAAGGAATCACCAAAATTAATGGTGTGCCTATTAAATATGGAGTAGACCTGGACGGTTCCCCTATTGTGCAACGCTTTGCATTTATCAATCAGCATCATCCGGTGTTGGCGGAATTTTTATTAGATCCTCGCTTTACAACATTATTAGAGTTGATTGGTCCGGAAGCACGTTTGGGCGATTCTGAAAAAGACGGAATGGTCTTTAATCACTATGTGAATGGACCCGGCAGTAAATTCACACAAATGGGTTGGCATGTCGATGGTTTGCGCGATATTTTCTACGGGCAAAAATTAAACCCCATGTTGAATGTGGGCATTCACCTCAGCAATTTAAAAATTGAAAATGGTGGGCTGCGGCTAATTCCCGGCACGCACACACAAGGCCTAAGCAGTCTTCTTTTTAGGAAAGCACACTTCTTCGACAACCGCCCCGATGCACAAGAGGTGGCCGTGATCCCCAAAGCAGGCGATCTTACGATTCACGATGGACGATTGTGGCATCGGGTAGCTAAATCAACAGTAATGGGCGAAGCCAGCAGAAGACGCGTGATTTATATTCCGATTGTAACCGGAAAATACGAACCGAAAAATGAAAACAGCCCGACATTATTTTACCAGCGATTTGCCGGCCTGTTGAAATAACCAATCTTAGTCTCGTGGCCGAGGGGATAGGTAGAGCTCTGCAAAAGCTCTTACAGCGGTTCGAATCCGCTCGAGACGTCAATACAATATTTAACTTTCTCTAGAAGAAGTTACTTTTAAGAATCCAGCAAACAATGCTCCGATCAAAAGTTGCACTGCTAAAATAATCACTGGCAAATCATAATTTCCCTTCCACGCCACCAAGTATCCTATTCCCAGCGATGCAGCAGTACCTCCCAACAATCCAGCTGTATTCATTGCACCGGTAATTGCACCACTCGACTTCCCACCAATATCGGTAGCAACTGCCCACGCAACCGGTGCGGTTACATCCATAAAGGCTAGACCTAAGGCAAGAAACACAATGGCCACAGAGTTGTCTTTCGTGAAGAGGGCAATCAGCATAACCAAGCCGGATAAACTCAACCCAATAACCGGAACAATTTTTCGCCCCCAGTTGATACCAATTTTGGTCACCAACCAATCGCTGACAAACCCACCGAGCCAACAACCAAATGCAGCTAATAAAAATGGCAAGGAAGCAGAATAGGCTAGCTCTCCTTCGCCAATCCCTCTGCCATTTTGCAAATACTTCGGCAACCACGAGATGAAGAAAAATACACCACACGCGTAGCAGTAATACATGATTAACAAAAACCAAAAATTACGATCAGCCAAGTGTAATCGCCATGAAGGTGTTTCTGTTTTCTCCTGCGGCATATTACTTGACGCATTCGTTGGATATAAGAGCCACCAGACTAATACCCACACCAAACCAATCGCACCTAAAAAATAAAATGTAATGCGCCAGCCGAACTGCATTTGCATAGGCACTACAATAAAAGGAGCAATAGCACCACCTATGCGGCTGGCCATCCAAATAAAAGATTGAGCTCTTCCGCGCTCAGTAATAGGGAACCATTTGCGAATGGATATAGCTGTGTTGGGATACGCTCCGGCTTCGCCTGCACCAAACAAAAAGCGAATTATAAAAAGCGAAGCAAAGCCGGTGACTAATCCCGTAAGCGCTGTGAACAATGACCACCAAAATACAATTCGAATAATGACACGTTTCTCGCCAAAGCGATCGCCCCACAAACCCATCGGTATCTCCAGCAATCCATACGAAAGTGTGAATGCGGTAAGTATCCATCCAAACTGGCTTTCCGATAATCCCAATTCTTGTGTAATGCGTACTCCGGCAATGGAAATAGCGTTGCGATCTAAAAAAGTGATGATAGATAATAATGAGAGCAGCGCTAAAATCCAATACTTTTTATTCATAGCTGTAGATTAATAAATGCTGATAAACATTTACAAATGATGTTCATCTTGATATGCTTTTTCTCCGGCCACTACTTTTAGCTTTAAATGATTTTGAGAAGGTGGCAAAGGACACGTTGCATAAGGTGAAAAAACACACGGAGGATTGTATGCTTTATTAAAGTCGATAACGGTATACCCGTCCGCATCGGGTTTCTTTACATAAATAAAACGACCTCCCCCATAGGTTTCCCGGCCGGTAGTGGCATCGGCAAAAACAATAAAAAACTCATCGCTTCCCTCCATTACATCCAATCGGTATTCTACATCATTCACGGTAAAAATAATCGTGCCGGGAGATGGCTGCGCTACGGTTTGCCCGATAATATTTGTCACTTCTATTGTTCGCAACGAGTCACCTTTTTCAAAACGGGCAGGCAAACGCCAGTTAATGTCTACCGGAAATCGCTCTACTCCTTTAAATTCGGTCACGGCTTTACTTGCCAGGTCGCGCACACGCAAGCCTACCTTTTCATCGCGTTTGATAACGTTCCAGCGAATCGTGCCGTATTCAAGGACCTTATTCAATTTAGTGGGAGCATGAAAAACGATCGCATTGCGAATAGTATCAGCCGCACTTTTAATCAACACTCCTTTTTCTGCGATAAGCGTAACAGTGTCACCCATCAATAGAAATTGTCCAGCCTTCACTGGTAAAGTAGTATTCAAAAAAACAATATCATTGTCCACTCCAGTTCCAAAAGTATTGACACCCGGCTCCAACCAATAAAGCCCAATCAAATTCAGCCAGCCATTGGGAGCTTTCACTTCCTCCAGACGTTTCGCATGCCAGGTGTTGATTTCGTTCCGATGCACCTCACGCTCTTCGGCAGTTATTGTTTTTTTATCGCTACAAGACAAGGCCATGATAGATAGGAGTACTAAAATCTTACGCATTACCAAATTCGCTAAAGTCTTTTGAGTGCTTCAAATTCATGATTTATATCGGCAGTTCAAAATAAATACAGCAAAACCACGGTTTGATTTGTCAGGCTGCGCATGAATCAACCTATTCATAAATTTGAAGTGTAGATAACTGATTCGCAAAAATTACGTTAGTTTTAAACTCAAATGAAATCGACTAACCGAATCGGACTTCTCTTAGGCATTGTCTTTTTGCTTCCGGCATTATTTTTTTCGGTTTACGAAATGTCGGCCTTGAATAAAGATGAAAAAATGATCCAGCAGATCTATGAAAAACAACTGGATGCGATTCTTTTCTCCATCAACCAATATTCAGATGATGTTTTGAGCAATTGGATTACGAAAGTAGAAGCCGCTAAAGAAGCTACGACAGACGAGGCTTTCCAAAAATTACTATCGCTCAATCCTTCTCTCAATCGAATCTTTGTAATCGACACCATTCAAGATAATCCGGTTATTCGATTCGCATCGTTGGATTCAACCACAGCCGGCTGGGAAGGTAAAATACAAAAGGCGTTTGACTCCAATCCTGAAATCATTCAACAACTCATCAAGTTTAAAAAAAGCGGATTTCAAAAAACAATCTCGCTCAACTACAATTGGGGCAACCCACTCTTCAATTGCATCATTTATATTTCCCAAACACTGAAGGGATATCGGGTAGTTGGTTTAATCATCGATAGCGAGGCCTTCATTCAGGATTTAGTAGGGCCACGGTTACAAATGGTAGCCAAAGATCAGTTCGTATTATCGGTGTTTAAAAAACCAACACCGCGGCCGCTCTACTCAACCTTACAAGGCGATACGACTTCGATCCAAAAGGAATCGCTCACCAAAATCTTCTGGATTTTTCCGGAACATGAACTGGGTATCCGAACAGTAGGATCAAGTTTACAGAAAATCATTGACGAACGAACCTATACTAATCTCTCATTGCTAATTGTATTGGATGTGATTCTGATCATCGCGGTGATTCTGGTTTTCAGAAACGTAAAACGCGAAGTACAGCTGGCTCAAAATAAGGCTGACTTTGTCTCGAATGTTTCGCACGAAATCCGAACTCCGCTAGCACTCATCAGCATGTTTGCCGAAACGTTGGAGATGGATCGGGTGAAGTCCGAAGAAAAGAAAAAAGAATACTACAGCATCATCAGCAAAGAAACACAGCGACTTTCCGGCATTGTGAATAAGATTTTAAATTTTAGTCAGACAGAAGCAAAGAAAAAAGTACTGCATCCGGAAGCAATGGATTTAAAGGCGGCTACAGAAGATGTATTAAAAACCTACGACTTTCATTTGCGTAATAAAGGCTTTGTGTATGAATTAAAAAACAACGACTCCTTGTGGGTAATAGCCGATCGTGAGGCGTTTATGGAAGCATTCATCAACTTAATAGATAATGCCATCAAATATTCTGCTGATCAAAAAAGACTGGAAATCAGCCTGCAGGCTGAGAAAGATTTTGGGTTACTGATTGTAAAAGATTTTGGTATCGGCATCAGCCAGCAAGATCAAAAGCATGTGTTCGATAAATTTTATCGGGTATCCTCAGGTAACTTGGCCAAGACCAGTGGCACAGGTCTCGGGCTTTCACTTGTCAAGCAATTGATGGATGCGCAGCAAGGCAAAATCACGGTGGAGAGTGAGTTAGGCAAAGGCTCGTGTTTTACGCTTTATTTTCCAGTACAAAAAACAACAATCACAAATGGTTAAGATTTTATTAGTTGAAGACGAACCCGCGATGCAATTGGGTTTGAAAGACAACTTGGAGCTAGACGGTTACAATGTAAGCATTGCTTCTGACGGAGAAGAAGGTCTTGCCGCCATCAAAAAAGAAAGCTTCCATCTCATTTTGTTGGATGTAATGTTGCCCAAACTTTCAGGTTTCGATGTGTGTAAATCAGCGCGAGCCGCAGGCATTCGTACTCCAATTATTTTATTGACAGCGCGAGGAGAAGAAATTGATAAAGTTCTTGGTTTAGAATTAGGAGCCGATGACTACATCACCAAACCATTTAGCGTGCGCGAGTTACTGGCGCGTGTAAAGGCCATTCTCCGCAGAAGTCAAGTAAACCCAACCGACAATCCGCAGGATAAAATTCAAATTGGCCGACTTTCAATTGACTTTTCGTTATTTCAGGCCAGTGAAAATGGAGAAGAAGTAAAGTTATCGCACAAAGAAATGGAAGTGCTACAATATCTATTCAAAAACAAAAATCAAATTGTGAGCCGCTATCAATTATTAGAAAATGTGTGGGGCTACGAAGAGCAAATCACCACACGAACTGTCGACAATTTCATTGTGCGCCTCCGTCAAAAAACCGAACTGAATCCCAACCAACCCAAAATCATCCTCACCGTGCACGGCACCGGCTATAAAATGGTGATCTGATTTATCTTTTTTGGTTTGTGACAACTTGTTACAAACCTTTACTGCGCGGTGACATCTCGCCCCGGCATAGCAGCGTTATTTGACTTGTAATTCAATCAACAAGTTTAAATATACAAAGCCATGAAAATTCAAACCATTATCGCAGCAGGATTAGCCGTAGTCGCCAGCACTGCATTTTCAGTACAAGCTCAATCTGAGTTGTCGCCATCCATCAAAGTACTTCCATCAGCAGAGGATGGAGTCGTAAAAATTTTATATGCCTACGAAACGAGCAAGCCAGTAGAAGTTCGTTTCTCCAACGAGAACGGCATACTTAAAACTGATTTCGTTAAGCCAGGTCAATTTGCGAACGGCTTTTTGAAAAAGTATGATGTCAGCGCGATTGACACTAAAAAGTTTAGAGTAGAAATAATCGCTGACAATGTTTCTGTTACTTACCAGTTGACCGAATCAAAAAAAGGAAAAACATACACTCCTTACTTAGAAAGCACTACTTACAAACAGCCTTTGGTCGCTTCGAATAATTAGGGTTTATTTGGAGCAAGGTGAGTGGCCGATAGGTCATTCACCTTCTTTTTACATTTGCGTATCTTTATAAAAAAGTTGTTCGATGCGGTTTTACTTCACTACGCTCATTTTATTCTTAAGCATTACCATGCATGGGCAGATTATTCCTTTAAACGGCCTTTGGAAATTTACTTTAGATGACGAGGCCGTTTGGGCCGAAGCTGACTATGATGACACCCGTTGGGGAAATATTCTGGCGCCCTCCGCATGGGAAGATAAAGGATTCAATGGCTACGATGGATTTGCCTGGTACCGCAAAAAGTTTGATGGCAAAAAGTTAAACAAGCAAGAAAACTACTATCTGAATCTGGGCTATATCGATGATTGCGATGAAGTGTATGTGAATGGAAAGCTCATTGGTTTTTCAGGAACCATGCCTCCTCATTTCAAAACAGCTTACAACAGCGAACGTAAATACAACATCCCAAGTGATCTAATCAATTTCAACGGAATGAATGTCATTGCCGTTCGTGTTTTTGATGTAACACTAGGAGGTGGCATCATTGATGGAAGGTTAGGAATTTATGTAGCAAAGAAAAGTCACCTGCTACTCGACCTGCAAGGCGTGTGGTCTTTTGCCACAAGCTGGAATGACAAGCCCATAAAAAATGAATCGAGCTGGAAACGCATACTCGTGCCTGGACCTTGGGATCATCAGGGCTACTACAAATACGATGGCTTTGCCTGGTATAAAAAGACATTTACATTTCCGGAAAATGCATCCACTGAAAACCTGGTGTTGTTAATGGGAAAGATCGATGACTTCGATAAGGTGTATCTCAATGGAAAATTAATTGGCTCGACCAACGACCACGAAAAATATGGATGGAGCGAATCCTATCAGGAAAAAAGAGCTTACTCTATTCCTGCCGGACTTCTGAAGAAAGGGGCTGAAAATTTGATTGAGGTGTTGGTAGAAGATATGGGCAACACAGGCGGCATTTACGAAGGGCCGGTGGGCATTGTAACCAAGTCGGATTACGAGTGGTATTTTAAGTAGCGATTCACAAAATATTCTTGAATCACTCGCAAAAAAAATCTCCTGACTAGCAGGAGATTTTTTTTGAGCAAGAACTTAATTATTATTTGGTAGGAGAAGATTGGCTTCCTCCCTTACCACTTCCAGAAATAGAATTTCTCATTTCAGTATCAGCTTGCACATTTTGCATCTTGTAATAATCCATTACACCTAAGTTACCACTCAAGAAAGCCTGAGCAATTGACTTTGGAATTTCCGCTTCGGCTTCAATTACTTTTGCACGGGCTTCTTGTGCTTTCGCTTTCATTTCTTGTTCTACAGCTACCGCCATTGCTCTGCGTTCTTCGGCTTTCGCTTCTGCTACACGCAAGTCGGCTGCTGCCTGATCGGTTTGCAATTTCGCACCGATGTTCGCGCCCACATCCACATCCGCAATATCAATGGATAAGATTTCAAACGCAGTACCTGCATCCAAACCGCGTGATAATACCAACTTCGAAATTTTGTCGGGATTGGCCAACACTTCTTTGTGCGAAGCGGCCGAACCAATCGAAGTTACAATACCCTCGCCTACACGAGCCAAAATCGTTTCTTCACCTGCCCCACCCACTAACTGCGCTAAGCTGGCACGAACCGTTACCCGGGCAATCGCAATCAACTGAATACCATCGGCAGCTACTGCAGCCACTTTTGGTGTATTGATCACTTTTGGATTTACAGAGATTTGCACAGCCTCAAACACATCACGACCCGCTAAGTCAATAGCGGTAGCTTGTTTGAACGTGAGGTTGATGTTTGCCTTGTCGGCAGAAATTAATGCACGAATCACATTGGGAACATTACCACCGGCAAGGTAATGAGTTTCCAGATCGCTGGAAGTTAAAGTGATTCCTGCTTTAGTGGCAGTAATTAATGAGTTAACGATAATGGAAGGTGGAATTTTCCGCAGACGCATACCAATCAACTGGCCTATGCTGACTCGAACACCCGAGAAGATGGCTGTGACCCACAAGCCCACCGGAACAAAATAGGTGAACAAGAAGAAGCCTATGATGCAAATAAAGACGACAAAAATAAATGCCAGATTCTCCATAAATAAATTTTAATTAATTGGTTCTACGATTATTTGATTTGAAATTATTTTAACGATTCGAATTCTACTACCGCTGTCCAGATAATCTCCTGTGGTTTTTACTTCCACCGTTTGATTGTTTAACTCTGCTTTGCCAATTGGACGCAAAGCCGAAACAGTTTGTCCTTCCATGCCTACCGCAAACTGATCTATCTCTCCTTCGTTCACTTTACTTTTGTTGGTCGATTTCAATGAAAATCGATTCCAAGTTTTAGTATTAAATGAAAAGTAGAGCAAGCCACCACAGGCTACCGAAGTGCTTGCCAGCATAATCCAGCCTACTTCACCGCCAAAATATTTAAAGCTAAGCCCCACCCCAATAACCAGGAATATGAAACCTACCAAACCCACAATGGTCGTTCCAGGCACAAAGACGATCTCTGCCACCACTAAAATGAGACCCATTGTAACCAACGATATAACGATTGACCAGTCTGCCATTTTAATATTTCTAGTACTAGCTCGACACTTATTTGTTTTAAAGTTACTACAATAAAATGAACTCGGTACTTTAACTAATAAGTTCGCACAATCTTAATACGCTCGAGCAAACAAAACGCGCTGCTTGGATGGCTTGCCGGAATAAATACAAACCCCATCTTCTTCTACTGAATCCAATGGAATACAGCGAATAGTTGCTTTGGTTTCATCTTTGATTCTACCTTCCGTTTCGGCAGTGCCATCCCAATGCGCAGAAACAAAGCCTCCTTTTTCATCCAATACACGCTTCAATTCTTCATACGAATCTACTTTCGTTATTTTTTCATCTCTGAATTTCAGCGCTCGATCATAAATAGTTTGTTGAATAGAATCCAATAGCGCAGGCATTTCTGCCACTATCGAACTCATCTGCATTACCTTTTTTTCTTTCGTGTCTCTCCGCGCCACCTCCACCGTTCCGTTTTCTAAATCACGCGGTCCGATAGCGATTCGAACTGGGACACCTTTCAATTCGTATTCGGCAAATTTAAAGCCGGGTTTTAGCGTATCTCGGTTATCAAACTTTACGGACAATCCTAGCTTGCGGAACTCTTTGGTAATCTCCTCTGCCTTTACAGATACCTTATTCAACTCTTCTTCACTTTTGAAAATAGGAATAATCACTACGTGAATAGGTGCCAACTTTGGAGGAATGATTAACCCATCATCATCGGAATGTGCCATGATCAGTGCACCCATCAATCGGGTACTAACTCCCCATGAGGTGCCCCATACTTTTTCAAGTTTACCTTCTTTGTTGGTGAATTGTACATTAAATGCATCAGCAAAATTTTGTCCTAAAAAGTGGGAAGTGCCCGCTTGCAACGCTTTGCCATCCTGCATCATCGCTTCAATGCAATACGTATCCACAGCACCCGGAAAGCGCTCACCTTCTGATTTTCTGCCTTTGATGACAGGCATCGCCATAAATGTTTCGGCAAACTCTGCATACACATCCAACATTTGTTTTGTTTCTGCCACTGCTTCGGCTGCCGTTGCATGGGCGGTATGTCCCTCCTGCCATAAAAACTCTGCCGTACGCAAAAACAAACGCGTCCGCATTTCCCATCGTACCACATTAGCCCATTGGTTGATCAATAAAGGCAAGTCGCGATACGATTGAATCCATTTTTTATAGGTACTCCAGATAATGGCCTCACTGGTTGGGCGCACCACTAATTCTTCTTCCAATTTCGCTTCCGGGTCTACCATGAGCTTACCGGGGCGATTCGGGTCATTTTTTAACCGATAGTGGGTAACAATGGCACATTCTTTTGCAAATCCCTCAGCATTTTTTTCTTCTGCCTCAAACATGCTTTTGGGCACAAAAAGCGGGAAATAGGCATTCACATGGCCGGTATCCTTAAACATTTTGTCCAACGCCTGCTGCATCTTTTCCCAAATGCTGTAGCCATAAGGCTTTATCACCATACAGCCTCGAACCTCTGAGTTTTCTGCCAAATCGGCCTTCTTTACCAGGTCAATATACCATTGTGAATAATCTGCCTCGCGGCTTGTAATCTCCTTTCCCATTTTTATAAGTCAATTCTACGTAAACGAAAGGCAAATATAGGGTTATTGGAAGGATTGGCAGGTTTTCATTTCAAATTTTGGAAGGTGGCACCTTTCTTGTGATTGAAATGTTGTAAAGACATACCTAAAAAGAGTAGATTTACGTTAGTAACCTAGGAAAACATAATAGCATATGAAAACGAAAGTAACATTCATAACCTTTCTGGCTGTAGCAGCGAGTTTTTGCGGGGTGGCCCAAAGCACTGGAGAGTTGGACGATATGTACTTTACGTTCAAAGACAGGGCAACGCTAAATGCTTCGCGTGCGGTAGCATTGACTTCAGAAAGCGCCCGCAGAGTAACGGAAAGTGAAACTGCCAGCGTGATCAATCCTACCGATAGTTATTCGGCACGCAATTTAAATCCGGAGTATGTGGCAGGATCGAAAGTAAATGGAAACTCTTCCTCGGTAGCAAGTTACTTTTCACCCAACTATATTCCGGCTGGTGTGAACCAAAGCCTAGTTCGAACTAATTGTGGTACCTGCGGAAATAGTTCGTATACCAATTACAACAACTCTTATTTCCCTTATAACAATTTCGGCTATGGCATGAATCCGTACAGTAGCTTTAGCATGATGAATCCTTATTATGGTTTTGGAAATGGATTCTATCAGCCAGGCTTGTCGTTTGGATTTGGAAGTTTCTATGGCAATGGGTTTGGAAATCCTTTCTTCAACAATTATTACGGAATGAATCCATATTACGGATATGGTTACGGATATGGAAGCTATTACAACTCGTTCTACAATCCTTATATGTTTAGAAATGGAGGTTATGGATATACGAATGTTATTGTAGTAGATCGTCCACGGCCGCAATCTTCACGCAATGCCGAAGTAAATCGCTACTATTCTGCCGATGGTGTACGTACCACTGCCAGCACCGGTGGCCGTGTGGCCACTTCGCCTACTGAATATTATAACAAAACCTGGCGTAATGATACCCAAGTAGCCAGAGGTTCAGACACTTGGAATAACACACGCTCCTATCAACAAAATAACACGAATTGGAATAATCAAAATGGCTGGGGAACCAACAGTGGATTCGGTGGATCTGATGGCAGCCGCTCCTCCTTCAATACGGGTGGCGCTGGTGGCCGCAGTGGTGGTGGTGTAGCACCTGCTCCCGCCAGCAGTGGTGGTGGATCACGCAGAGGAAGAGATTAATTACTCTCTATTAAAAATCTGTTTATGTCTTTAAATTTCAGGGCGCCATGGCTCAGTGGCGTTTTTATGCTCTTTTCATTGGTTTCTTTTTCACAAAACTATTTTGTGGAACAGGCGCTTTTGTTCTCTCGTCAAAGTGCTGGGGGGAGTGCCCGCATTCAGGCGATGGGTGGAGCCCAAGTAGCCCTGGGTGGCGATTTTAGTTCCGGGCAATCCAATCCGGCCGGTCTCGGATTTTACAATCGAAATGAATTTACCATCTCTCCTGCTCTCACTTTTCAATCTGCAGATGCAACTTATCGTACAGCTGAATTTGATGGAAATAACAATATAATCTCGTCTCCTTTCAATAGTTCCAGCAGTGGCACGTTTTTCAGTTTACCCGGACTAAGTTTGGTTTTTGGTGCGAATAAAAATGATGATAAAGCTCCTTTTTTGGGCGGGACATTCAGCATTTCTCTCAATCGGATCAATGACTTTAATGGAGGCTTTGAGTACAAAGGCCAAAATAATGGCACCTCCATTGTGGACTATATGCTTGAAGCTTCTACCGGCTACACCAAAGATCAATTTGATCCTCAATACGATCCTAATTTTGCCAGCATAGGTCAAGGGGACAATGTGAACACGCCCGCTTTTCTTGGATATGAAAATTATCTGATAGGCCCCACCACAACAAATGGCACGACTTATTTTACTGACATTACCGGCAAGCCATTACAAAGTGAGTTAGTGAAGACCTCCGGATCACAAAACCAATGGAGCATCGCCTACGGAGCTAATTTTAATGATAAAGTATTTTTAGGAGCCAGTCTTGGTATTGTATCAGTGCGGTATGAGTACGACAAAACGTATAAAGAAAATTTTGCAGGGCAGGTCATGAACTGTAATGGGTGTTTCAATAGTCTGGAACTTAAAGAAAACAGAGCTACCACCGGCAACGGGGCAAATCTAACCTTAGGTGCAATTTATAAGCCTGTTGATTTTTTTCAGATCGGTGCATCCTATGCTACACCCACCGCTTATCAATTGAGTGATACCTATGCCGCTTCAATGAATACGAGTTGGAATAATTTCGACTATTATGGTAATGGTTCAAAAATTCTTTCCAAAGAAAAATCCGCTTCCATCGATGATCCGGTAAGCTATTCACTGAGCACTCCGGCCCGGTTTACATTTGGGGCGGCTGTTTTTTACCCTAAGAAAGGATTCGTTTCGGTAGATGTTGAATTGATCAACTACAGTCGGGCAACGATGAGCAACTTTAGCACCCAATACTATAGTTTGAACATTAATGCGGATTCGGATATCAATCCAATAGTCAGTTCGCGATTTACATCTGCTACCAACTTGCGTGTAGGCGGAGAGTACCGCTGGAAAAAATTTCGAATTCGAGGAGGGATTAATGTAATGGGTGACCCGTATCTCCGAAAGCCAACTAACCGCGTCAACTACTCCACCACAGGATTGAATTCAATTACAGGCGGAATTGGGTATAGAAACACGACCTTCTTTATCGACATGGCCATTATTCATTCACAAGGCAACGGCTATTACGTTCCGTATGCAGTTGCGTCTGATCTTAGTCCAAGTTTATCGTATGTAAATACCACCACGCGTGTGATGTTTACGGTTGGGTTTCCTTTCTGATGAACTCAACAAGTTGCTGCGATTGAATTCCACGACCCGACAGTGTTTGTTGCGCTTGCTTATAAAATGAAATTCTTCTGCTTCGCAACGTTTCAATCTGATCTTTCAAAACATCAAAATCCATTGACTTAAAAAGTGGACGATCTTGCTTATTAGAAGCGGAGATTCGCTGCGCTATTTCCATAGCGGGAACATCTAAAAAAAAAGTAATGCCAGATCGATTCATCACCCCTACATTATCAAAAAAGCAGGGAGCTCCTCCACCGGTGGCCATCAGAAAATCAGTAGTTGACTCGGCCCATTTTTTTAACAAGTCTGACTCAATCTTGCGAAAATAATTTTCTCCTGATTGTTTAAAAATTTCCGGAATGGTGCGCTGCTCTGCTTTTTCAATCGCTGCATCAAGATCCACAAACGGTATTGCGAGTTGGCTAGCTACTTGCTTGCCCAGCGTGGTTTTTCCCGATCCCGGCAAACCAATTAAAAAAATCTTCATTTAACCAAATCCAAAATTTCAGCTGACGAAGGCGTATCGTGATGATGCCAGTTGCCCAGCACTTTTCCATCTTTCCATAAGGCAATGCCCGGATTGGATCGGATAATGGTTTTCAACACAGTAGCATCTGCAAAATAATAAGGCACCGCCAGTTGATGTTGATGGCGAAATGCCTCCATGAGCTCGGTGCTGGAAGACGTGAGCACAAAGCAATCTACTTTTCTTTCCAAGTCCTGCGTTAACTTGCGGATAGCATCGATATCTTCGGCAGAAGCTTTCAACACATCATACATAACAATGATCAGACGATTGCCTTGAAAGGTATATTGGGTTTTATCTTCACCTTCGGGACTGGAAACTGCGTAGTCAGTTATTTTAGGTTTGATTTTATCTTCATTTAAAACGCGAGAAGAAACATACGTATAACCAGGATCTGTTAGGTATTTATCGGATGCAATTTCTTTCCCATCTTTTTGAAAAACATACTCAATAATAGGTTGCTCGGATGCAATCATTTGTTCTGGAATAACATTTCCGATGCGATAGGCTCTAAAATCAATGAATGGCAAATGACGAATTGCATAAACTCCCAAAAAAGTACAAAGTGCAACGGTGAATAATATGACCGAATGACCTTCGCGAGTGCGCAACACGGGCATGTATTTTTTGCGATACCAAAACAAATGCAATACAAAAACCATGAGCACTACATCTTTGGTGAACGACTCCCAAGGGGTCAGCTTAATCGCATCACCAAAGCAACCGCAATCCGTTACTTTATTGAAATAAGCAGAGTAGAATGTGAGGAACGTAAAGAAAAGCATAAGCCCCAGCAACACCCAGGTGGTCAGGTTCATTCGCCAATAGATAAGTATAGCTACACCGATCGCCAACTCTAAAATGATCATGATCATGCCGATCTCCAGCGACCATGGAATAAAGTAATGAAAGAAAGAGCCAAAGTCTTGCGCGAATACTTCAAAGTATTCTTCCATTTTAATTTGGGTGCCAACAGGATCGTTCAACTTAATCAATCCTGAAAAAATAAAGAGCCCGCCTACGAAGAAACGCGAGAACTGATCGATTACTTTTTGAAACATAGCCCTAGTTATTTCAATTCCAACATTTTTACCACCGTTACCGCAGCCTCTTCGCCTTTGTTGCCCAGCTTGCCACCGGCACGTTCAAGGGCTTGCTTTTTATTGAGTGTGGTCAATACACCAAAAGCGACCGGCTTATTGGTTTTGAGCATTACTTTCATAATGCCATAGGTTACACCCTGGCATACGTAATCGAAATGTGGGGTATCGCCCTGAATGACACAACCTAAGCAGATCACCGCATTAATGTCTTTTCGTTCAGCCATCCATTGCGCGGCCAAAGGCAGTTCAAAACTACCCGGCACGCTTTTGCGGATAACATTCTTCTTCTTCGCACCCATGTCCAGCAAAGCTTGTAAAGCGCCTTCGTACAGTGGCTCTGTTATTTCATCATTCCATTCAGCCACCACAATGGCGAATTTCTTGTTGGATAAATTGATTTTACTTTTGGAAGAAACAGAAGTGAGAATGCCTGCCATGGAAAATTGCTTTAGAAAGCTTCAAAAATAGCTAAAAAGAGTAGAATGATTCGAGATCAATGGAGTTGTCGACAATTGTCTAAAAACTTATCAATTCGCACAAATAACAGGAATCGTTCCATTTAAAGGGATAAATCCATGCCACTATGTCACTTTTTGGCAGAAAAACGCCTGTGGCATAATCATTGACTTTGAGGGGTTAAATTGGAAATAATAACACTTAATCAATATGGGAAAGATAATTGGAATTGACTTAGGCACTACCAACAGTTGCGTAGCCGTAATGGAAGGCAACGAACCGGTTGTAATTGCAAATAGCGAAGGCAGAAGAACTACGCCTTCCATCGTTGGCTTTTTGGATAATGGAAAGGGCGAACGCAAAGTGGGCGATCCTGCCAAGCGTCAGGCCATTACTAACCCCAAAAACACGATTTCTTCCATCAAACGCTTCATGGGTAAAAAGTTTGGTGAAGTTTCCGGTGAGAAGAAAATGGTATCGTACGAGGTAGAGAGCGGTAACAATGACACTGTGCGCGTGCGCATTGGCGACAGAATGTACACACCTCAGGAAATTTCTGCGATGATTTTGCAGAAAATGAAAAGCACAGCCGAGGATTATTTGGGCGCCACAGTGACTGAAGCAATCATTACCGTGCCTGCATATTTCAACGATGCCGAGCGTCAGGCAACCAAAGAAGCCGGACAAATTGCAGGTTTGGATGTGAAGCGTATCATCAACGAGCCGACTGCCGCTGCTTTGGCGTATGGTTTGGATAAGAAAAACAAGGACATGAAAATTGCAGTGTACGACTTAGGTGGTGGTACATTCGATGTGTCTATCTTAGAATTAGGCGATGGTGTGTTCGAAGTAAAATCAACCAATGGGGATGTGCACCTCGGTGGTGATGACTTTGACATGCGCATTATGAACTGGCTGGCCGATGAATTTAAAAACGAAAAGAACATCGACTTGCGCAAAGACCCGATGGCATTGCAACGCTTGAAAGAAGCTTCTGAAAAAGCGAAGATTGAATTGTCGAGTGGTAATGAAACAGAAATCAATTTGCCGTATATCACTTCCGTGGATGGCGTGCCTGAACACTTAGTGAAAAAATTGAGCCGCGCGAAGTTCGAACAACTAAGCGATGACTTGATCAAGCGCACCTTAGAACCTTGCAAGAAAGCCATTGCAGATTCAGGATATTCGGTATCTCAAATTGATGAAGTGATTTTGGTAGGAGGTTCAACACGTATTCCTCGCATTCAAGAAGAAGTAGAAAAATTCTTCGGCAAAAAACCTTCGAAAGGTGTAAATCCGGATGAAGTGGTAGCCGTAGGAGCTGCTATTCAAGGTGGAGTTTTAACCGGTGAGGTGAAAGATGTATTGTTGTTGGATGTTACTCCGCTTTCTTTGGGAATTGAAACCATGGGCGGTGTAATGACTAAATTGATCGAGTCAAACACAACCATTCCTTCCAAGAAATCAGAAGTATTCTCAACTGCGTCTGATAGTCAGCCTTCTGTAGAGATACACGTATTGCAAGGCGAGCGCCCGATGGCCCGCGACAACCGCACGATTGGACGTTTCCACTTAGATGGAATTCCTCCTGCTCCACGTGGTGTGCCTCAAATCGAAGTAACTTTTGATATCGATGCCAATGGTATTTTGCATGTATCTGCTAAAGACAAAGGCACCGGCAAAGAACAAAAGATCCGTATCGAGGCTTCAAGCGGATTGACCGATGCAGAAATTCAAAAGATGAAGCAGGAAGCGCAAGCCAATGCTGAAAATGATAAGAAAGAAAAAGAACGGGTAGAAAAAATCAATCAGGCAGATTCATTGATCTTCCAAACTGAAAAGCAGTTGAAGGAATTTGGCGATAAATTGTCGGATGGAAATAAATCTGCGATTAACAGCGCACTAGAAAAATTAAAAGAAGCTCATAAGAGTCAGGACTTAGCGGCTATTGACAACGCCATGAACGGCTTGAATACTGCTTGGACTGCGGCTTCTCAAGAAATGTACGCACAAGGTGGCGCACAACCAGGTGCCGATGCAGGTGCTGGTGCTGGTGCCAACGCAAATACCAGCAGCAACAACGATGCACAAGACATCGAGTATGAAGAAGTGAAGAAGTAATTCACTTTTACTCAAGTCAAATTAAAAAGGCTTTCCTGAGAAATTGGGAAAGCCTTTTTATTTGTGGAGGTCTTTACTTTGAGAATATTTGATTCAGTTTACCACGAATGTAGTAAATGGCGCTCTTTACAGATTTCCACGAAAGAGGTACTCTTGTAAAATAACGCATGTTTTTCTTGATCAACTCAAGATAGAATAAACGCTTGATTTCCTTGAAAGATGATTCAGCGCCAGGATGTGATTTGAAAGCGTCTGTTAGTTGCATGGCTTCGACCCACTGAGGTATTCTTCTTTCCAAACTATACTTCTGTGCACTTTGAAATGCGGCTTGTGAATAACGCTTTTGGTTAGCTGTATTTTCTAAAAAAAGAAATGCATTCACCCAATCTTCATCTGTTTCACAAACAATTACACCTTGGTTTGTTTCGGCAACAGCCAGATAGGATAAAATGGGTGAACAAATAGTTGGAATTGAAAGAGCCATCGACTGGAGTAATCGATTTGCTGATTTGGCGGCATTCGCTTCATCCTTACCAAACACCGGTAACGCCACCACATCTGCCAACTTATTAATCGTAGTTAGATAATCAGGTTGCCAATCGATAGTGGCTTCTACATGATTGGATATTGTTATCAACTCCCATCGCGACAATCGTGAATCTTCAAATAACATTTTTAGTTTTTGAACATCCTGCCAGCGGTGGCCGGTGCCATCGCCAAACCAGACGCAAGTGAGCTTCTCTTTATCGGGAAATAACTTTCTCTCCTCAAATCGTTCAGGAGCATCTTCAATAAAAAAGGATTGTATATTTATTTGTGCGTAAGTCGCACGCAACAGCTCAGATGAACAAATCACCCGATCCACCTTTCTACCAATCTCTTCGGCTGTTGGCAAATCGCAATCGATGAGTATAACAGTTAATCCGATTTTTTTGAAGAACTGAATTACCGAAAGATTGCTTTTGTCTTTACACTTTTGCAGGATTACAATATCTCCGGCATTTAGTAAATGATGCAGCGACTTTTCAATGGTTGTTGAAAAGGGAATCGTTCGCTCAAAAGAAGTTGGGATGTATGCGATTCCAGAGGCATAACCCAATTTCTTGAGTTGGTGGTGGATAGCCAAACCTTGCAAGCGTGAACTAGCCGTGAAGGTTGGATTAGCCCATAAAAACCAGAGAATCTTATTCATCATTTGCGTTTTCGTTTTCAAAAGTACGCAATGACTGTTAAAGTAAATTTAAATAGCCAACGCTCCGACCAAGATAATTCCCACGCTCAGGAAAAGAACGATCATCCAAAATCCGGAAAATCGTTTTACTTCATCTTTGTTAAACATATTCTAGTTTGTTTAATTGCAAATTAAGGATGAGAAGCGATGAGGATCAGCGATAAACCGATGCTCAACGAAAAGAATAGAGACCACAAACGGTTTATCCATTTATCAGAAGTAGTGATGATGCGATTTTTCATATCAGTGTGTTTTATTTAGGTAGAGGAAGTTGCCTCCCTCTACCTTAGTGATAGTTTAATTTTTGATACAACGAATGGCCAAGCCAGTGCTTTTAGGACGGTAGTAATGATCGGGATGAGCAAATTGACTATACAGGTAAAACGTTCTTGTCTCCGCGGCATCCTTTGCAGTAGATGACCAAATTTCTCCATACGTTTTTAGAAAGCTATAAGAACCAGCAGGATTGCGCAAACCAGAACCCACTCCATTAAATCCTGTAGTATTAGTGCCCAAGTCATGGTTCCAATAATTTAACCCAGTAGATTTTAGTTTCGCTCCAGCGGTAGAATTCAGATTATCACCGCCCAATTCGTTGGTCAAAGTAACCCACTCTTCGCTAGTTGGAACATGCCATCCTGCAGGGCAAACATTTCGATTGTCTGTTGCCACATAACTTGTGTAGAGCAGCCCAAACCCACTCACATTTACTTGATCTCCGTTCGGTGCCCAATAGTAAATCGGGTTGGTCTCACCAGAAATATTTTGCGTTGGCGTTGAGGTAGTAGGAATTGCATCGCCATTGCTGAATTTAGTTACACGCAAATTTTTATCCATCCAAATCTGAGTACCTATTAACACCGATCCATATACATTTCCATCTGCATCCGTTGCCGTTGGAAGTGCCAAAGTGGTCGCTTCAATTACGTTACTGTAGGCCGTTCCTTGGTTGTTAGTAGCAAATGCTCGCACATAATACTTCGTTCCAGTCGTTAAATCAGAAATCTTCTTTTCGACAAAGGTGGCGCTTGTAGTAAAAGATGCAAACACATCGGTACCCGTTACCGGCAATGCATTGGAAGTACTAATTACCCATCCGGAAAGAGAAACTGCTGAGGCTCCTTGTGCTGTTACTGTCCAACTAGCCGTAAGTTCTTTATAGCTTATATTGCTAACTGCAAGTGTTACAGTTGGCAAGCCAGCACCCGTTGTAAACGAAAACTCTTCGCCATAGCCAGTGCCGGCACTATTTGTCGCGTAAGCTCGAGCGAAATATTTTGTGTTAGGAAGTAAGTCTGTAATCTGCGAAGTAAAATTTTGAGACCCTGCACCTTGATTGGTGGTATCACTTTGAACGGTGGGAGCTGCAGTAGTCGCATAGCAAATACCTTTCGCTTTGATCTCTGCGCCACCGTTTGACTTAATAGTTCCACCCATAGTGGCAGAGTTAAAAGTAATATTAGTGGCGGTTATAGTTGTAACCTGAGGAGCAATTGCAACTTCTTCGTTTTTGCAACTTTGAAAAAACATAGTTGCAGCCAGCACTAGGATGCTGCATGTTCTGAGGAGTAAATAAGGGATTTGTGTTTTCATTTTTTGGTTTTATTTTTTTTGAATGAATACGCAAGTCTAGCACACATGGCCATGGCTTTACGCGGATAGTAAGTATTTGACAGATTAAGCTAGTAATTGACAACGCGCATTAGTCTTTGGCTTGGTTGACAAGGAATAAGTGTGAAACTTCGCTTTCTTGCTAACCGCTAGAGTAAGTTGCCAATTACTCAATAGAAATGTCATTCACTCAAAAGAATTGTTCGGGTATGGGTAAAAACGGTATTTTGCATCCAAACATTAATATGAAAAATCTGACTACGAGCCAGGTGGCAGCGCTGAAAAAATCGCTCAAGGAATTGGATACCCAGAGATTGGCTAGTGAGTTCTATGAAACATTGTTTGCTCGATATCCACAAGTAAAACCAATGTTTCCCACCGACATGAAAGAGTTGGGAATAAAACTAATGAGTGTATTCGAACTGGTCATTTATAGTTTTGAAGAAAAAAGTCACAATCAATTCAGTCTGCAAGACACATTAATAAAGCCGATGCAGGAATTGGGAAAGCAACACGAGGTGAAAGGTGTGCTTCCAGAGCATTATAGTATTGCCAATGATTTGCTCTTGGAGATTTTAATCAAACAAAACAAAGATACCTTTACCTCAGAAGTTGAGACGAGCTGGTCGCTGGCTTTGCAACACCTTACGGTAGCGATGCTTTCACGAAAAAAAGATGGAGCACAGGCTCCGTTAGCTGAACGCACTTTGCGTGATACCTTTCATTCCATCATGAAAAAAGTAGCAGGAAAATAAGAGATGCACCTAGACAAATGAAGCGTGTAACAATTCTGTTGGGTTTTACGATCATTTTACTTGCGGGTACAGGCACATTTGCGCATAGCAATTCTGCGGTAGACGCGCGATTTTCCTCATCACTGACATCTATTGGAAATGAAACTCTTCTGTGGAAAGAGCGTAGCCTAAAGTTGATTCTAATCGCTGTAGGATTAGGAGGCATTTACTTGGTTTATCACATGCGCCTCCATCAAATTAGGCAAGAGGAAAGTTTGAAGGCCGAATTTTCACGTCAACTGGCTGAAATGGAAATGAAGGTATTGAAGGCTCAAATGAATCCGCACTTTATCTTCAATTCATTGAACTCCATCAATTGGTATATCATTAAATCGGAGACTGAGAAAGCTTCATTGTATTTAACAAAGTTCTCCAAGCTTATACGACTCATTTTAGACAACTCAACTTATAAGGTCATTTCGTTACATCAAGAACTTAACGCTCTTCAATTATACTTGGAGATGGAAACACTTCGGTTTAATGAAAAATTTACCTACTCTGTCTCAATTGATCGTGAAATCAATCCATTATCCGTTGGAGTTCCACCAATGATTATTCAACCTTTCGTTGAAAATGCAATCTGGCAAGGGTTACTTCACAAAAAAGTAGAAGGCAAAATCGAAATTGGGGTGCATCGCATGAATGGAGGCTTGAAATACACCATTACCGATAATGGCATCGGGCGGAATGATGCACGCGAAATGCACCTGCGTGCAGCCGATCAAGATAAGGCTAGCGGAATGAAAATAAATGGTGACCGTCTCCAGATGTTAAACGGAGAGTCAAGCATCACGAGCGTTGAAACAATTGATTTAAAAAGTGAAAGCGGTGAGCCTTTGGGAACACAAGTAATTGTAAAAATGCTCACTGCCGAATTAGAACCTGAATTTTAAATACGCATTGATTAAGCAAAATTTGTAACTTTAATTGTCTCCCCACCATGCGTAAAGTCGCTTTTGCAATCGTCTTTTTTCTCTTCCAATCGTCATTTCTATTTGCTCAAAAATCAGTAGTCGACAGCCTGCAGCTACTATTGCCTTTTACGAAAGACACCGCTAAAGTTTCTCTATTAAACAAGCTATCTAGTTTGGTAGCGACTGCAGATGCCAAGAAATCTTTAGAGTATAGTCAAGAAGCATTAGGGTTAGCACAAGAGCTCAACTTTAAGAACGGGATTGCTTTCTCCTATCGTTCGCTGGGGATTTCATGGTTATATAATAATGATCATCCGCAAGCGATGGAGAATATTTTGCGAAGCGCTCAACTGGCCATGGATAACCAACAATGGGAATTAGCCATCCAAAACTACCTGAACCTAGCCGGCATGTATTGCAGTGTATTTGGCAATTATGTGAAAGGGATGGAGTTTTATACCAAAGCGCTGCAAGTATGTGAATCTAAAAATGTGACCTTTAAAATATACGATGCCTATATGGGCATTGCTTACATCTATCATCATCAGCATGAAAATGAAAAGGCACTGGATTATTATATGAAAGCGCTGGTGTATCTGGAGAAAAATAATGACTTCAACTCCTTGGGCATTCTTTATCAAAACATTGGTGAGCATTACGTAGAAATGAAAAAGTATGATCAGGCACAATCGTATTTGGAAAAAAGTCTGGAGGCATTCAAGAAAGGAGGAAGCAAAGGGGGCACAATTACTACATTGGCAATGCTGAGTGATGTATACCGTCAGCTGGGTTTACTCAATAAAGCCTTGGCTGGCGATATGGAAGCCATTGCCATTAGCAAAACCGTGAGCTATGAAAGGGCTAAATATTACGCTTACAATTCGATTGGAAAAACATACTACGAAATGAAAGCCTATGAAAAAAGCAAAAGCTATTTAGAGCAAGCCATTGTCATTGCCGAAAAAATTAAGATGAATGAGGAGATGCGCGATACTTACTTATCGTTGGCAAAGGTTTCGGAGAAATTATCGAATCACATCGATGCTTATCAATATCAACAACTGCACACCGCTTACGCGGATTCGGTGCGTTCTAAAGAAAGAACATCACAATTGGCAGAGATGGAGGTTCGGTTTGAATCGGAACGAAAGGAGAAAGAAAATCAGCTTCTCAAAAAAGACAACGATCTGAATCGGCTGTACATCAGCATCATCACGATCAGCTTTATATCAGTAGTTGTTATCGGGTTTCTCTTCTTTAACCGTCAACGTTTAAAAATTAAAAGCACGCAGGCATTGATGGAAACGGAGAAAAAACTTCTCGAAGCCGAAGCAAAGAATACACAGTTAAAACATGCTGAAAAATTAAAACGTGAATTCAATCAGCAACTTGCTGATGTCGAGATGAAAGCGCTCAAAGCGCAGATGAATCCTCACTTTATATTCAACTCACTCAATTCCATCAACTGGTACATCATTAAATCAGAATCCGAAAAAGCCTCACTCTATCTGACGAAATTTTCGAAACTAATTCGTTTGATTCTGGATAATTCTAATCACAAAATTATTTCCTTAGATCAGGAATTGTCGGCCTTGAAACTTTATCTCGACTTAGAGGTATTGCGATTTAACGAAAAGTTTACCTATTCGATTTCTATTCAACCCGATTTAAACCCACTTTCCATCGGTGTTCCTCCGATGATTATCCAACCGTTTGTTGAAAATGCCATTTGGCATGGATTACTCCATAAAGAAGCTGTTGGAAAACTGGATATCGAAATTCATCGAATGGAAGGCGGGGTAAAGTGCGTGATCACAGATAATGGTATAGGTCGTAAAAAAGCTGCCGAAATGAAAAGCAAGACGGCTGATAAGGATAAATCGTACGGAATGAAGATCACAGGAGATCGACTGAACATGTTGAACCGCGAATCAAAAGTATCCAGCGTGGAGATTATAGACTTGGAAGATGCAAATGGCGAGCCACTGGGAACGCAAGTCATTGTAAAAATATTATCTGCCGAAATTGAACCTGAATTTTAAAAATTGAACGAACGTATGCGCGCTATCCTGATCGATGACGAAAAAAATGCACTGGACATGCTGGAGTGGATTCTTCAAAAGCATTGCCCACAAGTTCAAATTATCGGCAAATGGGATTCTCCTTTGGCCGGATTAGAAGAAATAAAAAATCAGAAGCCTGATCTGATTTTTCTGGATATTGAAATGCCGCAATTGAATGGTTTCGATTTATTGGAAAGACTCGGCCCCCACGATGCGGATGTTATTTTCACAACTGCGTATAATCAATTTGCCATTCGGGCATTTAAAATTTGCGCCTTAGATTATCTGCTAAAGCCCATTGATCCTGACGATTTAAAAGCAGCCATACAAAAAGCTGAAAACAAAAAAAGTAAAGTAAGCACCGATCAGCTCGATATGCTTCTCAGTTATATGAAGCAAGAAAAGCCTAAGTCAAAACGAATTGCATTGACCGCGAGCGATCACTTGATATTCGTGGAAACAGAAAAGATCGTTTATTGCGAAAGCGACAGCAACTACACCATTTTCTTTTTGACCAATGGAGAGAAAGTAATGGTATCCAAAACATTAAAAGATGTAGAAGAAATTTTGGAAGGAATGGATTTCTTCCGGATACATGCCTCTTATCTGATCAACATGAAACACGTGAGCAAATTTACCCGTGGTGATGGCGGCTATGTGGTGATGAGCAACAACCAACACATTACTGTTTCCAGAAAAAAGAAAGACGAGTTTTTCGAGATGTTCTCCAAAATCTAAACGATGTAAAACCGTGCCTTGCTGTAGTCTAAAGTTTCGTACTTTTGCTTTAGCTAGCACCCCCCATGCGCAAAGTCATTCTCTCCATCTGCTGCCTACTCCTTTATTTACAATCGCACGCTCAAAGTTCCATTGCCGACAGTCTGGAGTTGAAGTTACCTTTCACGAAAGATACCGCTCGGGTTACTTTACTCAATAAAATTGCGGCTCTCCATGCGCGAACAGATGCAAAGAAGTCGCTCGCTCTCAGTCAGGAAGCTTTGCAACTGGCGCAAAAAATTGATTTTAAAAATGGAATTGCGTCATCTTACCGAATGATCGGGCTTTCCTGGTTTTATAACAATGACCACACGCAGGCAATAGAAAATTTGGTCAAAAGTGCAGAAGCAGCGACTGCCAACGAGCAATGGACTTTGGCCATTCAAGATTATCTTAATCTGGCCGGCACTTATTCCAGTGTTTTTGGAAACTATGTAAAGGCTATGGAATATTATACCAAAGCCCTTTCTATTTGTGAAACACAAAATCTTACTTACAAAATATACGATGCTTACAGTGGGATTGCGAGCGTGTACCTGCACCAAAAAGAAAATGAAAAAGCATTGGACTTTTACATGAAGGCATTGCTCTTCCTGGAAAAAGCAAATGATAAAAACTCACTGAGCATTTTGTATCAAAATATTGGTCAGTATTACCTCGCTATTGAGCAAATTGATCGAGCAGAAGAATATTACGAAAAAAGTTTAAAGGTCTTTCGGGAAACGGAAAGCAAAGGTGGAATCATTACCACACTGGTGATGCTCAGTGAGATCCACCGAAAGCGCGGCCAATTAGATCAGGCGCTGGTGCGAGATATGGAGGCCAAAGCTCTGAGCGAAACGGTGTCGTACGAACGGGCCAAGTTTTATGCACTCAACTCGTTAGGAAAAACTTATTACGAACAAAAAGAGTATGTTAATAGTAAAAACTCGCTCGAACAAGCTGCTGCCATTGCTTCTAAAATAGAAATGAACGAAGAACTGCGAGACACCTATTTTTATTTAGCACAGGTTACGCATCAATTAAAGGATGATGGAGAAGCCTATCATTATCAACAATTACACTCTGCCTATGCCGATTCGGTACGCTCAAAAGAAAGAACCTCCCAATTGGCTGAGATGGAAGTGCGTTTTGAATCGGAGCGAAAGGAAAAAGAAAATCAACTACTGAAAAAAGACAACGACCTCAACAAACTATATGCAGCGGTGGCCTCGATCAGTTTTCTTTCCGTTGTTATAATCGGAGCACTTTTCTTCAACCGGCAGCGACTCAAGATTAAGAGTACCCAAGCCATCGCGCAAAGCGAAAAAAAGTTATTGGAGGCAGAATTAAAAAACGCACAACTGAATGAGCTACAACTGCGAAAAGAAATTGATTTTAAAAACAAAGAGTTAACGACCTATGCACTGACCATGGTGCAGAAAAACGAAATTCTGGAAGAAGTTCGTCTGAGTATCGAACAAATACTTAAAAACACCGATTCTCTGGAAGAACCGCTCAAGAAATTGAGTAAAGTTGTCGATTACAGCTTCCATCTGGACAAAGACTGGGATGAGTTTAAAATTTTCTTTGAAAGTGTGCACAACGATTTCTTCCTAAAGCTAAAAACTCAATTTCCAGACTTAAGCAGCACTGATCTGAAACTCTGCGCCCTCATTCGACTCAATTTGAATATCAAACAAGCCGCTGCCATTCTACGCATATCTCCAGACAGTGTAAAAATTGCCCGTCACCGCCTCCGGAAAAAGTTTAACATGCAGACAGAAGATAACCTGAACGGTTTTATCATGAACCTGTAAAATCAGCCAGATTTAGCTCTTTTTGGTTTTTTTGTAACCTAATGTTTACCTGAAAAAACCGGTCATTAACGTATTGATAACCTTCAATCATGTTCAAGGAGCTGGGATGTCCGTTTCTTTGCTCAATCCAAAACTGGACATGACTGAAAAACAAATACAACTGGTACAATCAAGCTGGGCACAACTGGCAAATCGTCAGGAAGATCTATCTGACCACTTTTACAAAAATCTGATAAACTATTTACCGGAACGCAAGTCGGACTTGAAGAAAATTCGGCAAGAGAAAGGTTTGGAAAGCATCATTAAATCCGTTGACCGTTTAGTAGCCCACCTTCCGGACTTTAGTAGAGTAGAAAACGAGTTTTCTCAATTGGTTGATGAATACAACACAAAAGGCGTTTCAAAATCTGACTATGCTACAGCTTTAGTAGCTTTTTTAAATACGTTAGAAGAAAAGCTGAGTAAAATCTGGACACCTGAATTAGCGGAATCCTGGATTTTCACATTTGCCTCGTTTCATCAGCACTTAAGCAAAAGAATAACGGATCAATCATTGAAAGCGGTCATTTGATTTCAAAAGAAATTACCAGTCTCTTTGCAAGCAGGTATACTTACGTGGGGTGAGTATGCTTCGCTTGCAAAAGGCGGTAAGCTATCCCAGCTTCTTCAGACGCGCGATGAGCGATTCTTTAAATGTTGAACCAATCGGTAAAACTACATTACCCAACTGCAACTCCTGCCGATCTAAATTAAGCTGATTGATTTTGGCGGCATCAACGACCACGGACCGGTGGGTGCGCACGAAATGATCTGGCAACTTGGTGAGCAACTCATTTAGTGAAATGCGCACCACAAATTTTTTGTCGCTAGTGCAAAGGGTGCAGTATTTGTCTTCGGCTTCTATGTAATTGATCGAATGGATGGGTACCTTTACCAAGCTATTTTTTTCTTTTATAAAAAAACTATCCTTTACAATCACATCGCGCTCCGACAACACATTTTTCGTTTCACCGGCAAATTGTGAAATGGCGAGATCAATCGTGTTCTGCAACATCAGGCTATCGAATGGCTTGAGAATGAACGCAACCGGGCGAGTGCTTTTTGCTCTTTCAAAAATTTCACGTTCGCGTAATGACGTAATGAAAATAACAGACGTTTCGTGCGATACCCGTTCCGCTATTTCAATTCCAGTTAAAGCTCCTTCTACGTGGATATCCAGTAATAACAGGTCCGGCTTAATAGCTTTGATGGCCAACAGCGCTTCTTCCCCATTCGAATATTGTCCAACTAATTCATAGCCCGCTTGCTCCACGATCATCTGAATGGTTTCCGCATAAATCGGGTCATCTTCCACTGAAACGATACGAATATTAGCCATGAATCATTTCTTTCTTAATATCCTGCAACTCCTGCGGCTGAAAGGAAGGAATGGAAAACGAAAACACAGTTCCCTTACCCACTTCACTTTCAACTTTAATCACTCCTTTGTTAAGAGCAACATATTCCGCACATAGCAATAAGCCAAGTCCGGTTCCCTTTTCACCGGATGTGCCACTGGTCGTTTTATTTTCAGTAAGTTCAAAGAGCGTTCCGAGTTTCTCTTTAGGGAGCCCGACTCCTGAATCGCTCACATGCATCCACACAAAGTCTCCGGCCAAGTGCGCATCCAGTGTGATGGAACCATGGCTCGGGGTAAACTTGATAGCGTTGGAAAGTAAATTGCGTAATACGGCAGCGAGCGCATTTTTATCCGCAAACACAAACAAATCATCGATGGTACGATCTGTAAATTCAATTTTCTTCAACTCTAGTGAGTGTTGAAAAAATCCATAACACTCCTGTGTCAACTGCCGAAGTTGAATGGGTTCGGGTCGATATGGTACTGCATTGGTTTGAGACATGGCCCAACTCAGTAAGTTGTTCAGCAATGTATCCAATTGTTTGGCTGACTGGGTAATCTTACTGCCAAATGCTTTTACTTTCTCGAGATCATTTTTGGAAATGTGCCAGTTGAGCAAGTCATTGATTCCTGAAAAGGAAGTGATCGGTCCGCGAAGGTCGTGGCCTACAATGGCAAAAAAGCGATCTTTTGTTTGATTCAGTTTACGGAGCTCTTCATTTTTGGCTTCCAGTATTTTTCGGTTCTTCTTCAACGCCCTGTAGGCGAAGCCGCCAATCACCAAAACCAATGTCACCAAGCCCAAACCCACAATGAGCAAAGTTGCTTTTATTTCTTCTTTACCTAATTGCGCATCGGCTGCCAGCTTTTGTGCGCGAACTAATGCCAGTTCTTTCTCTTTCTTATCGTTTTCATAAAGCGCCTCCATGTTGGCTACTTGCTTAATCTTTTCATCGTTGTTAATGGAATCTTTAAGTGCATTCAATTGCTTAGTGTAGGTATAAGCTTGCTTAAACTCACCTTTCTCTCCATAGATCAAAGCCAACAACTCCAAAAATCCCCGTTGCAAGTCTTTTGCATTAATCGATTGAGAAAGTGTCCTTCCTTCCAGCGAATGTTGTAATGCCAAATCGTGTTGGCGTAGTTGGTGTTCAACTTGTGCCAGCAATAACATCGATTCGGCAATCCCAAATTTTTCGCCACCCGTTCTATGTAGTTGAATCGCTTTCTCGGCTTCTTCTTTTGCCAGATTCCACTTGGCATTGTTTTTATAATGCAACCCGAAGTAGTAATGATCTTGTGCAATTCCATTTTGATGCTGGGCCCGCTCGTTGATACGCAAGGCACGAGTGAGATAATAAATGGCCGAATCTGATTTGCCAGCAGAAGAGTACAAATTACCTAGCTCTTCATTTACATAGGCCACGCCAGTATTATCCAATTCATTATCCTGATCATATAACTTTAACGCGGTGAGTAAATAATACTTTGCCTTTGCCATTTCGTTCATAATCATGTACGTCTTGCCAATATTCTGCGCAGCGCGGGGGGTGGGTGACGTTTGGTACGATTGAAAAAAGAATTTTAATGCTAGTGGGTAATTGCCAATTTCGCGATAGACCGTGGCGATGTTATTATTACGATTAGCAATGCCAATCTTTTCATCCAGCTTGATAAAAATCGCCAACGATTTGAAATAATAGTACAATGCACTATCGGTTTTGCTTTTGTAATTGGTGATTACACCCAACAAATTATAAGCAAGTGCTTTTTCTTTAATTACAAACCGACTACTGTCGGAAGGCGATTGCCTGATAGCTTGATGAAGATAGGAAGAAGCCAAATCGTACTCGCCTTTCACCACCAATATGATGGCGATGTATCGCAGGGTGCGAGGAATCAGCCGTGTAATTTTTTTTTGATCTACCAGTGTTTTTGCCTGCTTAGCAAAAAGCATGGCAGTGTCAGCATTGACTTCACAGTAAAAATCGGCCAACTGAATCAGTGCCTCAATGCGGGTGGTGTCAGCAATCTTTTTATTCGCCAAAAGGCGTTGCAAACTATCAGCGCGATTCATTTGTGCCACAGTTGCTTGCGACAACACAACCAACAAACACACGGCAACAGCCTTTACTCTTCGCATGACGGGGCTCATACCTTAAAAATATCCTTTTTTCACATGATCAAAAAGGATTTGCAGCAAAGGCTGAGGGTTTTTCGCTGCCTAGCATCTCGCCTATAAATTTCGCGCCATTTAGCACACAGTTGGCGACTCCAATAGATTGGTTCACGGACATTTTTCGGTCAGATTGAGGACAAACGGTTAACATTATCTAAAAATATGATAGCTGCCAACCCCCACGGTACCATGAGAAAGATTTACGTAAAAGTGGATACTTTTATTAAGAGGGAATGGTTCTTGTTGATCACTTTGAGCGCCATCGCAATCCTTGTGGTGCTGTTCGAAGTCTACTAAACGGTAACCAATTCATATCTTCTTCCAGAAAACACATCCTTACAAGTGTTTTCTCAAACCGTTGCATCCCTTTGCAAGGCAACATTTTTTAGCCTCCACTTTATTTATCAATTCCAGCCTATATCTTTACGGCCTTCAAAAAAAGAACGAATATGCTGGTTGTCAAATTTGGTGGCACTTCTGTAGGTAAGCCCGAGCGCATGAAAAAAATTGCTGAGTTGGTTTTGTCCATGCCCGGCAAAAAGATTGTTGTCCTTTCTGCCCTCAGCGGCACCACCAATGCGTTGGTGCGCATTGGCGATCATTTGCTGGCGCAACAATATACTGGCGCACAAAATGAAATTGCCGAATTAGAAAAACACTACCTGCAATTCAGCAAAGAGCTTTACAGCTCAGAAGCCTACCAAGCGATCGGTCAGGAAATTGTTAGTCGTTACTTCAGTCTTTTTCGCCTGCTGGCGGCCGGTAAGTTTGACGACCGCAGCTACCGCGAATTGTTGGCGCAAGGCGAATTGATTTCGACTGAGTTCTTTTACCACCATTTACAGGAACGTAAAATCAGTTCCCGCTTATTACCGGCTCTCCATTTTATGACCATTGATGAAAATCATGAGCCGGAATTGGAAAAAATCAGCGATCGATTAAAACCGATTCTTGAGTCTGTCAATGTGGATATACTCGTTACGCAAGGTTACATCTGCCGAAATCATAAAAATGAAATCGATAACCTGAAGCGGGGCGGTAGTGATTACACCGCATCTTTGATCGGTGCGGCCATACGGGCAGAGGAAATTCAAATCTGGACGGATATTGACGGGATGCACAACAACGACCCGCGCGTAGTAAAGAAAACGATGCCCATTGCCGAGTTAACTTTCGATGAAGCATCGGAGTTGGCCTACTTTGGAGCCAAAATTCTGCATCCTTCTACGATCGTGCCGGCACAGAAATATGGTGTTCCAGTGCGTCTAAAGAACACAATGGACGAAAAAGCGCCCGGAACCATAATTAGCGACAAAGGATCGAAACATCAATTCAAGGCCATTGCAGCAAAAGATGGCATCATCGCCATTAATATTAAGTCATCGCGCATGCTGCTGGCGTATGGCTTTTTGCGCAAAGTTTTTGAGGTGTTTGAAAAGCACAAAACATCCATCGATATGATTTCTACTTCCGAAGTAGCTGTATCTGTCACAATCGATGATAGCACCCGCCTGTCTGAAATCGTGTCGGAATTGGAAAAACTAGGAAACATCGAAGTAGATAAAAATCAGACGATTATCTGTATTGTGGGCAATGCGCTGGCTGAGAAAGAAGCTGTTCTTCAGGAAGTGTTTAGCGCACTGGGGGCCATTAAAATTCGAATGGTTTCGTTTGGTGGCAGCCACAATAACATCTCCATCTTGGTGGACACTACCCAAAAAGACAAAGCGCTCAATTTGTTAAACGAAGGATTGTTTAATCTAAAGTAAAAGGTCTTCCGCTTTTTGTTGGGTGGTATGAGCGTGAATTTCTCATCACGTAATATTACCATACGTTGAATTTTTCACTAGGCTCGCTTGAGTTTTGAATTTTCAACTTATATTTACTTTAGACCAAACCAACGCCTATGGAACTGTACGTCATTCTTGTCTTCGTGGTGGGCTATATCGCCATTGCCATGGAGCACCCCATCAAAATCAACAAAACAGCATCGGCATTACTAACAGGTGTTATCTGTTGGACACTTTATGCCATTGCTGAACATGACCCTTCTAAAGTAGGCGGAGAATTATCACATCATTTAGCGAGTGTCTCTGAAATTCTGTTTTTCCTTATGGGCGCCATGACGATTGTTGAACTCGTTGATGCCTACCAAGGATTTCGTTTAATCACCGATCGAATTAACACAAAGAATCCAAAAGTACTATTGTGGTTGATTTGCTTCGTTACATTCTTTCTTTCTGCAATCTTAGATAACCTGACCACTTCTATCGTCATGGTGTCGCTCATCCGCAAATTGATTCCTAATAAGGAGATGCGTATGTTCTTTGCCGGTATGATTATCATTGCTGCCAATGCCGGTGGCGCATGGACACCCATTGGTGATGTGACAACTACCATGCTGTGGATTGGCGGACAAATTTCCACGTTCGCCATCATGAAAGGCTTGTTCATTCCAAGCATATTGTGTTTAATGGTGCCCCTCATTTATCTAAGCTTTACGCTAAAAGGAGAGCTGGGCGAATACCATCACACGGCCCACATGCACACGCATGGCGAAGAAGGTCCTGTAAAAGGAAGCACCGTCATGCTTTGCTTAGGCGTAGGTGCATTGATCTTCGTTCCAATTTTTAAAACCATCACTCATCTGCCTCCTTACATTGGCATGCTGATGGGCTTGGGCGTTTTGTGGGTAGTTTCAGAATTGATTAACCCACATGCCGATGAAGCAGCCCGCAGACCATTTACCGCTGCCGGTGCGCTTTCGCGAATTGACTCATCGAGCGTTTTATTTTTCTTAGGAATATTATTGGCCGTAGGTGCCCTGGAGTCCATGCACATCTTACAACATTTCGCGGCTTCGCTGGATTCTGCATTAGGTGATAACCGAGTCATCGTCACGTTCATTGGATTGCTTTCTGCTGTAGTTGATAACGTGCCGCTGGTAGCCGCCAGCATGGGTATGTATAGTTTAGAGATGTATCCGATGGACTCCATGATTTGGGAATACCTCGCCTATTGTGCCGGCACCGGTGGAAGTATTTTAATTATCGGATCAGCAGCAGGTGTGGCTGTAATGGGTATGGAGAAAATCGATTTTATCTGGTACCTGAAAAAAATAAGTCTGATAGCGCTACTCGGTTATTTTGCCGGAGCGTTGAGCTATCTCGCTATCGTGCAGTTTATGTAAATTCAGTCTAAACATAAAAAAGAGGCTGACATGTTTACGCAAGTCAGCCTCTTTTCATTTAAGCGATTACACTATTTTAAAGTAGAAGGCTTCTGCGCCTAAAATTTATTTCACCAGTTCCTTCAAAGCAATTTCAAATGAGGTTTGGGCAATGTGCGTTTTAGCAGCGTTCAACTTTCGCGTTTTCTCCATTGCCGCACGAATGGTTTTGGAAATATCGTTGAAGATGGCTGCATCATCCATGGAAACTTCACTCTCCATGAAGTAGGCAAATACACGAGCCATTCCGCAATTGGCAATAAAATCAGGAATCACCGAAAATTTCTCATCGGCATACAATCCAGTCGGACCAAAAAATATTTCCGGATCAGCAAACGGCACATTCGCACCACACGAAAACACTTCTACTTTCGAGGCAATCATTCGATCTACCTGATCTTTCGTGACGAGGCGCGAAGCTGCTGCCGGAATAAATACCTCAAACTCTAAATCCCAGATTTTTTCATTCACGGTTTCAAACGACAGTAAGTCGTCTGTTACCAATCGATTGCCCTGGCGATTCACCACCAGCTGGCAAATTTCTTCGTGCGAAATTCCTTTTTGATTGATCAATCCACCTTCGCGAGTGAGAATGCCTACCACCACTGCACCCATCTGCGACAAATAAAATCCGGCAGCTGCTCCCACGTTGCCCCAGCCCTGCACCACCACACGCTTTCCTTTCAGGTGACCGCCCTTTCCATCGGCAGATTGGCTATTGGCTGACCACAATTCATAATAATGACGTACTGCTTCGGCCACTCCATATCCGGTGCACATATCGGCAATGGTGTATTTTTTTGAGAGTGCTGGTGTGTACTTGGCATCTTCAATCACTTTCACAACACCCTGGCGCAGTTGCCCAATACGATTTACCTTCTGCGGTTCAGTCGGTTTATAGTGCCCGGTAAAAACGCCTTCTTGCGGATGCCAGATACCCACATCTTCTGTATGAGGAATCACTTCATGAATTTCATCTACATTCAAATCGCCACCGGTTCCATAATAATATTTTAACAAAGGCATCACGGCTGTATACCAGCGGTGCAGCACACCTTCCTTACGGGGATCGTTGGGATCAAAGTTGATTCCGGATTTCGCACCTCCAATGGGTGGCCCGCTGACTGTAAACTTCACTTCCATCGTTTTGGCCAGCGATTCCACCTCGCGCTTATCAAGGCCTGCACGCATACGTGTGCCTCCTCCGGCCGCTCCACCACGCAATGAGTTGATTACTACCCAACCTACAGCCTCCGTTTCAGCATCTTTCCATTCAAAAACAATTTCGGGGCGCTTGTTTTCAAACTTTTGTAAGAGTTCTTTCATCTGTATCTATAGTTTTCGATGCGGCTAAATTGAGGTTTTATGGCAGGTTCCGCAAAGGTTTGCAAAATTGAACTAAAGTGTTGAGGTACGCAATGTGTAAGGATATTTTTAAGCCAGACGGCATTCCAAAAGTATGACCCATTTACTATTGCTACTTTTATGCCAATGAACTTAGTGATTGATGTTGGCAACACGCGGATAAAGGCTGCTTGTTTTGAAGAAGATCGAATGGAGGCTTCCTATCGATTTGGAAGTTTGCATGAGCTACAGCTTGAATTAGGTTCCAAGCATTTTCAGAATGTATTGATCAGCTCGGTAAATCAATTTCAAGCCCATTTTGATTTCATCCATCCTGTTGAAAAAAAAATATTTTTAACTCCACAGCTTCCACTGCCGATTCAAAATGCATACGCCACTCCGCAAACTCTTGGCGTGGATAGGCTGGCAGCGGCCTGTGGAGCATTTGCAGAGTTTCCGGGAAAAAATTGTTTGGTGATTGATGCCGGTACCTGCATTAACTATGAGTTTATTGATGAGGGAGGCACCTATTGGGGAGGCGCTATATCGCCCGGAATCGATATGCGCTTCAAGGCGATGAATACGTTTACTGCCCGTTTACCGTTAATTCAGCGAACGGAAAGTGCTGAATTGATTGGCAATAGCACCGAAACGTGTATGCAGAGTGGAGTGATGAATGGAGTGCTAGCGGAAGTTGAAAATACCATCGAGCGATATCGAGCAAAATACCCATCGCTGGTAGTACTTATTTGTGGGGGTGATGCCCCATTTTTTGAAAACAGGCTGAAACCTACCATATTTGCAGCCCCCGATCTGGTTTTGAAGGGATTGAACAGGATTTTACGCTATAATGCTTCATATTAAAAGATTTTTTCTGCTTTGCCTTGCGGTTTTCGCGGCAAATCTTGCTTCCGGCCAGGTCGCGAACAGTCCATTCTCCACGTTTGGTTTAGGCGATACCTATGGTAATGGGCTAGCGCAGCACCAGGGAATGGGGGGCGTTGGTATCAGCAACCCAAGTTCGTGGTACATTAATAATCAAAACCCGGCTCTGTTAACTTACAATTACGTTACCACCTTTCAGGCGGGCATGATTTTAGAAAACAGAACCATCAATGATGGATCAAGCACATTAAAGACAGGTACAGGCAATCTTAACTATCTAGTTCTCTCATTTCCTGTTTTGTCTGGAAAATGGACATCTTCTATCGGCCTTACACCCTACACATCTGCCAATTACAAATTGCGAACCACCGGTCGAGTATTAAATGATTTAACGACCACTGTTAGCAGAGTACAAACCGGAAGCGGAGGCTTGAACCAATTTTACTGGTCGAATGGTGTGCGCGTACATAAAAATGTGGCAGTTGGGTTTCGCGCTAACTACCTTTTTGGATCCATCGATTCTGAAAAAACAGAAACCATTAACTTCTTAAATCCCAGTGACGCAAGGGTGATCATTTATGAACCACTATTGGTTGATAAGAGCTACGTAAAAGATTTTACATTTTCATCCGGTGTATATTTTCACAAAGACTCACTTACTAAAAAGAATTTTCGAATCGGTGCAGGTTTGGTATATGACTTTAGTGCAAATGTAAATGCCAACCGAACGTTACGAATTGAGCAGCGCAGCATTAATGGATCATTAATCGATTCTACTACTTTGATCCGAAACGAGCCCTCTTCATTTACTTTACCTCAATCTTTTGGCGTTGGGTTATCAGCCGGAATTCCAGGCCGCTGGACGGTGGCAGGAGATATCATGATTTCTGACTATACCGCGTTTACTGGGATAAACGGTGTGAAGACCCCTACTACCAAAGGAATAAAAAGCGGCCTTGGTTTTGAGTACATTCCCAATCAAACGAGTGCGGCCAACTATTTGAGAAGAATCACCTACCGAACAGGTGTAAGCTATGAAAGATTCCCTTATTTGGTAAACGGCAATGAAGTTACAGATCTTGGCATTAATTTTGGTCTATCATTGCCTGTAGGGATTTCTACTTTAGATTTGTCCCTCAAAGTCGGAAAAAGAGGAAGTATTACACAAAATAGCATTGACGAGAACTACTTTAAGTTCTATTTTGGCATGACTTTCAATGACCGATGGTTTATTAAAAGGAAGTTTGATTGAAAAGTAAACAACTATGAAAATGAATTTGAAACAGGTAGTACTCGGCATGGCACTGGTTGCCACCACCTCACTTTCTGCGGTTGCTCAGTGCAAGCAACAAATCTGGCCGGATGACAAGGCAAAAGCCGAAGAATGTGTGGCCATTTTTGGTGATGCCGTTAAGCAAGGGCATTACAGAACTGCCACTGCTTCTTTGCAATGGATGATGACCAATGCGCCCAAATGGAACACGAAGCTATACGTAGATGCAGCTACAGCTTATGATGGCTTGGCTAGTCAAGAAAAAGATCCTGCTAAGAAAAAAGTATTGGTAGACTCTTTGATGTTGATTTATGACTTACGCTTAACTAATTGCGGTGACGAGGTGAATGTATTAAACCGGAAGGCTGCCGCTAACGTAAAGTATAACATCAACAACAAAGAAAAAGCTGCTGAGCTTTTGACAATGTATGACCGCGTATACGAAATCAGCGGTAACAACGTAAATGATAACAATCTGGAAGCTTACATTTCAGTGGTATTTGTAAACTTTTTGACTCAAAAGAATCTTCCGGAAGCTCAAAAAACATTGACAGAAGATCAGATTTTGGCAAGATATGATAAGTTAGTAGGTGTGCTCGATGCTAAATTAAAGAAGTCACAAGAAGAGAATAAGACTGCTGATGTTGAAAAGTATAAGTCGATCAAAGTAAATGTGGACGACAAGTTGGCTAAAATGGTAACGATCAACTGTGCATTCGTTAAGAAAAACTTGGAACCACGTTTCAGACAAAATCCTACGGATGTAGCATTGGCTAAGAAGATCTTCCAGTTTATGCTGAACGATAAGTGTACGGATGATCCGCTTTGGTTTGAAGCTACTGAAGTAGTTCATAAGGCAAGCCCCGATTTCACTTTAGCAAAAGTATTAGGTGCTAAATATTTGCAAGCTAAAAACTTTGATAAAGCCCTTCCTCTTTTGAATGAAGCGTTAACCTTAGCCAGCACACCAGCTGAAAAAGGAGAAGTGAACATCCTGTTAGGCGATAACGAAAACCAAAAGGGTAACAAACAAGCGGCTCGCGATTTCTATAGAAAAGCAATAGCCGCTGACCCAGCTAATAAAGATGGTTTCGAAAAAATTGGCGACTTGTACTACTTCTCATTTGCTGAATGCTCCAGAAAGCAAAGCTTAGCAGAAGATAGATTGGTTTATCTTGCTGCTTACGATATGTATGCAAAGGCTGGAAATCAGGAAAAAATGAAATCAGCTCGCGGTCAGTTCCCTTCAGTAACCGAATTGTTCGAATTGAACTGGAAAGAAGGTGAAACCAAAAGAATTGATAAATGCTGGGTAGGTGAAACCGTTACCCTGCGCACTCGCGGTAAAGAATAATTTTTAGGAATGATTATTGCAAGAAGGCTGGCTATCACGTCAGCCTTCTTTGTTTTAAATATGCCGTAATATGAAATCATACCGAATCAGTTGGATTTTTTCTTTTGCTTTAGCCGCATCTATCAGTTTTACATCATGCCGGAATAAAGAAACGACTGCACCATTGGTTTATGAAGGCCCCCTTCGCGAAGCCGAAGACGTGGTGATGCACTACACCGAAAACGATCGGGTGAAAGCGCTCTTAAAGGCAAAAAAAATATTTGAATTTCAAAATGGGGATCAGGAATTTCCGGAAGGCATCTATCTGGAATTTTTTGACAAGACCGGAAAGCTCACCTCTACCCTACGTGCGAACACCGCTTTCTATTTCAAAAGCGAAAGCAAGTGGCGGGGACGAGGCAAAGTAGAGGTGAAAAACATCGAAAAAAATCAACAACTGAATTCTGAAGAGCTCTTTTGGTTTCCGGGCACCCGAAAAATCGCTACCGATAAGTTTGTGACCATCACCGACACGCATGATATTTTGTACGGCACCGGCCTTGATGCGATGGAAGACATGTCTAACTACACCATCAAAAACCCTACCGGCTCAATGCTGGTAAAAGACTAGGGAAATCTCCCCGAATCCGTCTCAAACTACAGTATTTTATAATATTGTATCTTTGCACCAGCAATGAAATTAATGGACGTAGTGCTGCTTTCACTAGCAGCTGTTTTTGCAATTATCGGTATCTACGAAGCAATGAAACTCGGCATCGGCCAAGCCTACTGGGCCATTATGGTTTCTTTCGGTTTTTTATTCTACTATAACTACCGTAAAAAGAAATAACCATGGAGCTGGGGCCTTATGTCATGATTGCCATTACGCTGGTTTTTTCCTTTTTCTTTTCCGGAATCGAGATAGCCTTTCTTTCAGCCAACAAACTCCAAATTGAGCTCAAGGGAAAAAATGGAATTCTTTGGGGTAAGATCATGTCTTACTTCATCAAAAGGCAATCGTGGTTTATTGGAACGACCCTTATTGGAAATACGCTAGCACTCGTGTTATTCGGTATTTACATGGCTCAACTCATTGAACCGTGGCTCGCCACGCATTTACCGGAAAGTATCAATGACGAAGTATTTGTGCTGATTTTCCAAACACTAATATCTACGTTGCTCATTCTTTTTACTGCTGAGTTTCTTCCCAAAAGCCTCTTCCTGATCAATCCCAATGCGATGCTTGCCGCCTTGGCCATTCCGTTTCGGGTTATTTACGTCATACTTGCTCCGCTCACTTTTTCGATTGTCTATCTTTCCAAACTAGTCATTATTCATGTGCTGAGGATTGAATATTCCGAAGAGAAACCGGCTTTCGGATTAACTGATCTGAACCATTATCTCAAAAACATGCTGAAAGTGCGGCATGAAGACGAAGATATTGAGTTAGATAAAAAAATCTTTCACAATGCACTGGAATTTAAAACCGTGAAAATCCGCGACTGTATGATTCCGCGCACGGAGATTACCTCTATCGATGTAGAGGAAGGGATTGAAAAATTAAAAGAGGTTTTTGTTCAAAGCGGCCACTCTAAAATTTTGGTTTACAAAGAGAGTATTGACAATGCCATTGGCTATTGTCACTCAGCCGCATTGTTTAAAAAACCATCACGCATTGAGGAAATTCTGACCCCTATCAGCATTGCGCAAGAAACCATGCTGGCGAATGACTTGATGGTGCAACTGATAAAAGACCGCAAAAGTATGGCGGTGGTAGTGGATGAGTTTGGAGGCACTTCCGGCATTGTAACGATGGAAGATGTAATTGAAGAAATTTTTGGAGAGATTGAAGATGAGCATGATAACGATAACCTGGTTGAACAAAAAATAGATCAAAACACTTATCTCGTAAGTGCCCGGTTGGAAGTAGACTACCTGAATGATCACTTCAAATGGCAACTGCCCATTGGCGAATATGAAACACTGGGAGGTCTGATTCTTGCCTATACGGAAGATTTCCCTCAGCAGGGAGATTCCATATCCATACCACCGTACACGTTTTTCATACAAAAGGCTGAAAACAAGCGTATTGACACGGTAAAGGTGGTGGTAGACGCCAGCGAACTGGCAGATTAATCGACAGTTGAGAGCAGGTTTATAAAGCCCTGAAAATCAATACATTTATTTCCGTTTGCACCTTTGCTGAATAAAGATAAGGGACTAAATTTGCCGTTCTTTAAAATGGCGAGGGTTGGCCTGACAGACCATTAACATTTATAAACTTTTACGTATGGCATTGATTGGTACTTTGAGGGAAAAAATGACCAAGTGGGTAGTTGGTTTTGTTGCTATTGCAATTCTCTCTTTCATTTTGAATGACTTGTTTGGAAGTGGACCTCGCTCCATTATGGGAGGTTCGGATGACGAAGTGGGAGAAATAGCAGGTACATCGATATCCCGCGAACAATACCAAGGTTTCGTGCAAGAGCGCGAAAACAACTACATCATGAGCTTTGGCCGTAAGCCGGGCGAACGCGAAAAACCTACCCTTGAGCAACAAGCTTGGGAACTATTGGTGGTAGAATACGCGATTAAACCTCAGTTTGAAAAAACCGGTATCAAAGTTACTGCTGATGAGGTGTGGGACATGGTGCAAGGAAAAAATGTAGACGAGAACGTAAAGCAATCGTTCGTTGATTCAACCGGTAAGTTTGACCGTAAACGTGTCATCGAATATATCAATAACTTCAACACGCCTCCTCCGATTGGAAATGAGCAAATGATGGCTCAATACAATGAAGGTAAATATCGTTGGACACTATTTCAAAAGGAATTGGCCTTAGGTCGCGAACGGGTAAAATATGAAAATCTGTTGATCAAATCGAACTATGTGACGGAAGCAGAATCGGAGCGTGATTACCACGCACAAAACGATGTGGCCGAAGTGAAATACGTGTACGTGCCCTTTTTTGCGATCAGCGATTCTGCGGTAAATCCTACGGATAGTCAATTGCGTGATTACTTTAACAAGAACAAAGAAAAATATAAGACCAAGCAAACACGCAGCCTGAGCTATGTAGAGTTTCCGGTAGTAGCATCTGCCAGCGACTCAGCCAAGTTGCGTGAGGAAGCTGAAAAAATTGCTGCCGAATTTAAGACCGCAGCCGATGACTCTTCCTACGCTATTGCGCAATCGCAAGGAAGCAATGCGTACGCAAAATACACTATTGCCAATCTGCCTGCCTCTTTAAGCAAAGACAAAGAAAATTTACAAGTGGGTAGTGTGAACGGTCCATTTTTAGATGGTGGAAACTACAAAATCGTAAAAGTGGTAAAAATTGGTACTGACACTACTTACGCTGCAAAGGCAAGTCACATCCTGATCAAGTGGGAAAACGAATCTGCGGAAGCTAAGAAAACAGCCAAAGAAAAGGCGCGCAAAATTTTAAATGAAATTAAAGGTGGAGCTAGTTTTGCTGCTAAAGCATTGGAGCATGGAACAGATGGTACCCGCACGCAAGGTGGAGATTTAGGTTGGTTTACAACCGGACAAATGGTTAAGCCTTTTCAGGATGCAGTATTCAACGCGAAAAAATCGGGCTTGCTGAATGATGTGGTAGAAACTCAATTTGGCTACCACATTATTGATGTAACCGGTCCTAAAGACAATACAACTTATACCATCGCCACTATTGAATTAACCATTACGCCAAGTGATGAAACACAAAATGCAGCATTCTTGAAAGCGCAAAACTTTGTAGCAGCAGCCACAGATGAAAAAGAGTTCAGAGCGGAGGCACAGAAAAATGCGATGAATGTATTTGACGCGAAAGATTTAGGTACTGCCGAAAGACGTATTGGTGCGTTAGGCGAAGCTCGCCAAATGGTAACGTGGTTATATCGCGAAGGCAAAGTTGGAAAAGTGTCCGATGTTTTTGATTTGGATGATTCCTATGTGGTTGCCGTGATGACAGCCGAAACAGAAGAAGGCTATAAAGATTTCGAGAAAGTGAAAGAGCAGATAACTCCTCTCGTGAAAAATCAGTTGAAAGGTGAGAAAATCGTGGAGAAACTAGCTGCCCAAAAAGGCACGTTGGAGGAAATAGCTACCGGTTTCGGTGCAGATGCTTCTGTTAATAGTTCAAGCGATTTAAAGTTAAATTCTAATAACCTTCCTTCAGTAGGTGTAGATGCAAAAGCAGTAGGTGTAGCCTTTTCATTGGAAAATGGCAAACGCTCAAAGCCTTTTGTAGGTGAAAATGGTGTTTTAGTAATTGAAACCATCAACAAAACTTCGGCACCTGCCATTGGAGATTACACGATGTTTAAAAACCAGTTATTGCAAGGTCTGAACAACAAATCAAGTTTTGGAATTGCTCAAGCCATTAAGGAGGTTTCTAAGATTGAAGATCAACGCTATAAATTCTTCTAAATAAAAATTCACAAATACGATCGGCTTCTCCGCAAGGGGAGGCCGATTTTTTTTATATTGATCAGAACGACTTAATTTACAATTCATGAAACCAGAGTGGACCGAATCATTGCGCGAAAAATTAGATCAGCATTATGCTTGGCCCGCCCTCTACACTTTCAAATTCATTGTACCAAAAGGTAAAGAACAGGAGGTGGTGGCTCTTTTCCCTCAACATACCGCCACTCAACGTGCTTCAAAAAACGGAAACTACAGCAGCATTACGATTCAAATGATGATGCCCTCGAGCGATGCGATCGTATTGGTGTATGAAGCAGCCTCTTCCATTGAAGGAATTATTGCTTTATAAGCTTTTGAATAAAGATTTACTACAACCACCTCTTTCTCAGCGCAGCGACCAGCAACTGCTTGAGATTATTGCGCATCATCAGTCATGGCGTAGCGAAGTGGTGGAAGCTGCCCGTCAAGAATTACTCTTACGTGGCTTGAATTCAGAAGATATTCTGTCTCATAGCGATTACATACGCGAACAGGCACAATATCTCAAAGAAAAGCAAGATCAGATCAACGCCATCACGCCATTAAATGTAGGCGATTGGATTGCATACACAGTTTTCTTTCCGCTCCATCTATTGGATGACTGGTCTTACTATTCACAAGGTTACCATCGAAAATCGAGGCAACGCACCAAAGCATTTCTGGCCGGATTATTTATATGGATTACCTGCTTCTACGTTAGTGCAATTTTGTTTTCTGATTCATCTGAAGCAAGTGCGTTCCAATCTCTTCAAATTGTTAATCAATATAAATATCACGGCTACCTGATCGTAGAATTTGAAAATCAAAAGAAAGAACAGTTGAACATTGAAGACTTTATACAAACCAGCAATTCTCACTATGAAGATTGGCCCAAACCCGTGGATGCTTTTTTTGTAGACGTTCATTACCTGGAGATAACTGGAGATATGCATCAGCCGCCTGATCCTGAAAAACAGAAACGATTTATTCAGATATGGCCGCCACGTACAACTTTATATGATACCATATCTTGTTCGGAGGGCAAGCTTTTGTTTAACTCCAAAGTAGATTCCATAACTTCTGAACTAAATCGGTTGATTCAATCGCGTAATGTAATTCCGTAAGACTGGTGTCGTGTTTTTTTTATACCTTAGAAAACAAATAGTTATGTGGGTACATGAAAATAATAGGCTGATACGCCATTTTGAATTTAAAGACTTTGTGGAGGCTTTTGCCTTCTTAACACAAGTTGCTCTACTGGCAGAAAAGAGTGATCATCATCCTACGTGGTCGAATACGTATAATCGGGTGACGATTGAATTATCAACCCATGATGCGGGCAATATTGTGACGGATAAAGATTACGCTCTTGCGAAGCAAATCGATGAACTCTTACACCGCTATCTCAAATCAATGAAATAATTATTTGTCGCCCGTGTCAAAAACTTCTCTTTTCCTTGTTCCTACGCCCATTGGCAATTTGGGTGATATGACTATCCGTGGATTAGAAGTTTTAAAATCTGTGGATACCATTTTAGCTGAAGATACACGAACCTCCGGGACCTTGTTGAAACATTACGCTATATCAAAACCACTTCAAAGTTTTCATATTTTTAACGAGCACAAAGCACTGGCCGGATTAATCAAACGGATGATGGATGGTGAAACGATGGCGTTGATTTCGGATGCGGGTACTCCTGGAATTTCTGATCCGGGTTTTCTTCTAGTGCGCGAGTGCATTCAATCCGGATTAAAAGTAGACAGCTTACCCGGAGCGACTGCTTTAATTCCTGCTTTAGTCAAGTCCGGATTTCCGACCGATCGGTTTGTGTTTGAAGGATTCTTACCTCACAAAAAAGGAAAACAAACTACACTCAAACGATTGGCGGAAGAAGACCGAACAATTATTGTGTACGAATCGCCACATCGGCTCGTAAAAACATTGGAACAAATGGTAGAATTTTTTGGGGCCGATAGACGTGTATCCGTTTCACGCGAGTTGACTAAACTCTTTGAAGAAACGGTAACTGACAGTCTTACGCAAGTGATTGCTCATTTTAAAAGTAAAGAAGTAAAAGGTGAAATTGTCTTAGTGATCGATGGCAAAAGAGAGTAATATATCATTGCCTCCGTGGGCATTGTTTTTAATAAGTGCAGCCCTGTTTGCTGCAGGATGGTTAATGAAACCATTTCCCCTGCCGATTTTCTTCGCCTTTGCACCTTTGTTTGCTATTGCCGATCAGGCTCGCGAAAACGATGACTTCTGGATTAACACAGAATTTATTCTGTTAAGTTTAGTCAGTTGCTTCCTTGGTGCATTCGCTTTCAACTTTTCGCATATTGTAGGAGCTCTTATTCTTGCTATCACTTTTACATTGTCGTTCGTGATCTACACTTTTTGTTTTCAGCAACTCGGGAGTCGGCTAGGCAAGTTTACGATTTTGTTTTTCTGGTTGGCTACGGAATATATACTACTAAAATTACCTTGGAGGAACGAAACCATCTTTTTAGCTGACATTCTTATCTTAAAGAAAGAGTGGTTAAACTGGACAGGTAACACCGGATATTTGGGAGCTACACTCTGGATTTTGCTCACCAATTTGTTTTTATACATGACGATATTCAAAGGTTCGTTTCATAAAGGTTGGCTGGCATTGACCATTATCACACTGATCGCACCGGCTATTGCTTCGTATTTTGTTGAATCAAAGGCAATACCGCGCACAGAGATGATTGCACTATATGAATCCGGGAAATCGACTCTTTCACAATACACGAAACAAGGAGAGTTGATTACCCGTACTTCCGCGTGGATATCTGTCGTTATTATTTTACTTGCGCTTGTAAAAAATCAAACTGCCAAAAAATGAATCTCGCTGAATTAGAAAAAAAAGTAATTGCTCTTTGCAAAGATGTAGGAACTTTCATGCGCAACGAGGTTAAAAATTTTGACCGTAGTAAAATTGAACAGAAAGGAAGCTTTAGCAACCTGGTTTCGTATGTAGATAAAGAAGCCGAGACGAAATTGGTACGCGAGCTAAGTGCTTTGCTACCCGGCTCCGGTTTTTTAGGCGAAGAAGGAACCAATTCAGAAGGTAGCAACGAATACAAGTGGATTATCGATCCGCTCGATGGCACGACCAATTTTTTACATGGGTTACCTATTTTTGCCATTAGCATCGGATTGACCAGAAATAACAAGACGATTTTAGGAATTGTGTATGAAGTAAGCCATGAGGAGTGTTTTCATGCCATTGAAGGCGGACCTGCGTATTGCAACGATCAGGTGATTCATGTTTCTCCGATTCGAACATTAAACGAAAGTTTGTTGGCAACCGGCTTTCCGTACTATCACACAGAAAAAAAAGACAACTATCTCGAAATAATTAAAACATTCCTCGAACAAACACACGGCATCCGGAGACTAGGTAGTGCCGCTATTGATCTAGCTTATGTGGCTTGTGGACGCATGGAAGGTTTCTTTGAATATAATTTGAAACCATGGGACGTAGCCGGTGGTGCCTTTATCCTTCAACAAGCAGGAGGCAAAGTCACTGACTTTTCCGGTGGCGATAATTATTTGTTTGGTGGTGAACTATGTGCTGCCGGTGCAGTGCATGCTGAAATGTTAAAAGTAATTCAGGAGAAGTGGTAGCAAAGATTAGTAATAGATAGCTCATGTATAAACCTCTCATGAGCTTAAACTTTAATCGCTCGATATACACATATAATTGGTCTTATAAGGATAAGTATTCCTGTTGCATTCCCTAATAGTTGCGTTGCAATGCCTTAGTGATTAAATTAACATATCGTTTTGCAAGTAGCCTTTTGTATTGCCTTGTAGAATTGAGTTGCTTCAAATGCTATCTGTAAACCGTCAGTGACGTCATTTCATTAGCCTATGAATACCACGCAGCAAAGCATAGCCTATTATGGTTTGAATGAAACAAATGTTGCGTTAAAGGGTAATTTCGTTGCTTTTATCCTTCATTTATGCTCAAAATGATTATCATCGCATTCCCCAATGCAACCGGAGTCTTAATCCGAATAACATCCGATAATTGATAGCTCACTCGGTTGGCGAGCTCTAATTTTTGAAATAGTACGGTCATGAATTCCATTACTTCATTTATTTTATCGTTTTTCATTTTTGGTTCGCTGTCATGTTTTAGTCAGCATAAAATAGACAGCCTGCAATCCGTACTTAGTAATGCCAATGACACATTGCGCATTAAAGTATTGACAGAATTGGCAATGGACTTTGTTTATTCAAATCCCCAAAAAAGCGAAAAGCTAGCACTGGATGCAATAGCCCTTTGCAAAACTATTGGTGACTTTAAAGAAGCTGCAAAAGCGTATCAAGTACTTTGCGTTTCGTACGATATTCGAGGAGACTATCTAAAAGCAATTGAAAGCGGAAATGCCGGTATAAAATTCCTCCAGAATTATCTGCAGGTTGAGTCTGAACGAGAATTGTATGCCGGTTTACTAAATGGAATCGGTTTGTCCTATTATCACCAAAGTAAATATAACGAAGCACTAACCTCCTTTTTTTCAGCTCTGAAAGCTCTTGATGAATTATCCGAATACATTCTTGTTGCCAATGTTTATAATAACATCGGACTAGTTTATTATGATCTGTCACAATTAGATAAGGCTTTAGAGTATTACTTTAAAAGTTTGGAGTTGGCTAAAAAAATGAAGAATGCCATTCAAGCTGGCAGGTCAGCCAACGATATTGGTTCAATTTATAATGAAAAGCAGGATTTTAGCTCGGCCATAAAGTATTATCAAATATCTCTTAACTATAAACGTGAAATTGCAGATGAAATCGGAATCAGCGCTAGTTATTTAAATTTAGGTATTATCTATAAACAGTTAAAGGATTATTCTACAGCCATGCACTACCTCGAGCTATCGGAATCGATCAAACTGAAAACAGATGATAAATTAGGGCTGTTGAATGTTCAAGATAGTAAAACAGATATTTTAATTCAGCAAAGGCGATATAAAGAAGCGGAAGTTATTGCCCTCAAAAGCTTGAAGATGTTAGGTATGCTGCAGACCATCAAACCTAAGATTATGGTATATAACCGACTTTACAATTTACATGTAAGCCAGGGTAACTTTAAAGAAGCACTGAAGTGGTACATTCACTCAACTTCGCTTAAGGATAGTTTGTTCACAGCCGAAAAAAATAAACAAGCATTAGAAATAGAAACGAAATACGAAACAGAAAAAAAAGAACAAACAATAAAGCTCCTTGAAAGTGAAAAGCGCGACCAACTAATTTGGGTATACATCTTTGCCGGATTCATTTTTGCCATTGAAATCATTTATCTATTGCAACGATCCAGAACTCAAAAAGCTAAAGAGCTTTTAGCGATCCAAAAAGAATACAATGCTAAATTGAAAGAAACAGATGTATTTAAGTCAAGGTTCTTCTCCAATATTTCGCATGAGTTTAGAACTCCACTTACACTAATTCTTGCTCATGTAGAAGAACTAATCCATTCAAACAGTATTTCAAGAAATAGCAAAAACGATCTTCAAATTGTAATGCGAAATGCGAAACGGCTATTGGAATTGGTAAATCAATTGATGGACTTAGCAAAACTAGAAGCTAAGAAAATGGAACTACATTTTGCTTATGGAAATATGGAGGCTTTGCTAAAAACAATTGCCGCATCGTTTGAAACGTTGGCCAATCAAAACAAAATTACCTTCAAAAAAGACTTTCACTTTCAGCATACAGAGATAAAGTTTGATGCCGATAAAATCGAGAAAATCATTGGTAATTTATTAATGAATGCATTCAAGTTTACTCCAGCCGGAGGCACAGTAACTTTAACTGCTATCGAAAATTGGGATGAGAATTTTATTTTATTCTCGGTAAAAGATACAGGGATTGGTATATCCGATGAAGATAAACCGCACGTGTTTTCTCCATTCCATCAAGTTGATGAAGCTAATACTAGAGACATTGGCACCGGGCTTGGGTTATCATTAGTTAAAGAATTAGTAAATCTGCACAATGGCAAGATTGACTTGGCTAGTACGGTAAATGATGGAACTAAAATTACTGTGCTGCTACCTGCTGTTCCTTCAGAACCTAATCTACCTGCAAAATTTATAAGTTACGCTACAACCACAGATCGTGATACTGACTCTGTGAATAAGCTAATAACAAAGGATATGGAGATGTGTATTCTTAAAGAAGATCTGTCTCTTCAGAAACTGAAAACAGACGTAACAGAGTCTATAGAGCCAAATCATCAATCTAAAGAAGATCTGCTTGCAATCAAACCGATTCATTTTGATTGTTGAGGATAACGTAGACTTACAAAATTATTTAGCTTCTATTTTAAGTAAGCAATACTCAGTTTCAATTGCTAAGGATGGCGTAGAGGGACTTGAATCAGCTTGCGATCAAATACCTGATTTAATTATCTCTGATGTGATGATGCCCAGAATGAACGGAATTGATTTGCTTGAAAAAATTAAAAACAACGAAAGAACAAGCCACATACCTATAATCCTTCTTACCGCCAAGGCAGATTTGGAGTCGCGCCTTAAAGGTTTGAAGATTGGGGCAGACGATTACCTTGCCAAACCTTTCGTTGTCGAAGAACTATTTATTCGAATAGCTAACTTGCTTAGCCTTCGAAAAAAGCTAGCAGCAAAATACCTGGGTAGTTTATCACAGAACTCAACTAAAGTTGCGACCGAGCCTTCGCTGGATGAAAAATTTCTTCAAAAAGCTAAGATGGTTGTAGAGCGTAACATCAGTGATTCCTTGTTTAGTGTAGAAAGCCTCGCGGAAGAAATGCATTTAAGTCGAGCACAGCTATTCAGAAAATTAAAAGCCATATCAGGATTGCCTCCTAACGAATTCATTAATGATATCCGACTATTACGCGCTGCCGAAATGATCAAAGGCAAAGTTGATACGCTAACTCAAATTAGTTATTCCGTTGGATTCAATGAGCCATCCTATTTTGCCAAAAGATTTAAGAAGAAATTTGGAATGACTCCCCGTGAATTCGGCGAAAATGAAAATTAACAGTAAACGTGATTATTTCAGATTCATTTTCCCATCACTTTTGAATTTGGAGCGAGGCCATAGGATCAAACAATTACCGAAACCCTGAATCAGAAATATCCGAGAAATTTATTTAAAAAAAGTGAGTGCCTGAGAATTTTTAGGTGACTTAATACACTTATAACCTATTACAATAATTCATCAGAATTATGAGTTGCCGCTCGTTCCAATAGGTTAATGAGAAAGCAATATTGCTTAACCAATTACCTTTCAAACCATCGAAAGTGATATCGGTACCAACTTCCTTCTCTTCTGAAACCTCAACACTCAAGTTGGGATTTGACTGTGCTGGCCCGAAATAAAGTGAGTTAGTGCTACCTAAAGTTCTTGGAGTAAGCGTTGGGTAACGGTCGAAAGGTTGTGGCTGAATACCTGCTTTACCGTACGCAACTCTGAATTTCCACTCTAGGATAGTCTTACCTAAGCCACCCTCATTCCAGAAGTTAAGAGAAGACAGTCTGAAATAAGCATCACCCCTTGGAAAAGTGAATGGCTCTGAACCTTTACCGAATGCAGATGAATAATCACTTCTGAAACCAACAGAAATACCACCAATTTCACCATAATCAAATCTTTGAGAAACCAAATATCCGTACGTAACAAATCTTGAGCTGAAATCACGTTGTGTTTTGAACGTAGTAGCTTGATTCGCAGTATATGGAGGATCTAATGGAAGACCCTGGATTGCGGAAGTAAAATATTGAGTTCTGTAATCATTTCTATAGTCAAATGCTACTTGGGTGGTAGATTTGATGGGTAAATCCAATTTGAAATCATTCTGGAAATCTAACTTAATAGTTGAGTTAGCTAAGAAGTTTTGAAAAGTTGATTTGAAATTGAAGTTCGAAATCTCTCCTGTGTTATCTGTTCCATTATACCATGATACCCAAGCCTGTTGATCATTTGAGTTAGCGTTAGCAGATTGATTGAGCGCTAAATATCTAACATCCCTGTTTTGGTGGTTGATACCATATTTTATGTCAAGGTCAACAAATTTTGCGAATGAATAGCTCAAATTAAAACTTTGAATAACGTCTACTTTATTGTCCTTAGTATCGTTATAGAACAAGGTATAATTAGGGTTCGTTTGGTTGACACCAGCAGCATCACCATAATAATAAGCGTAGGCTCCTTGTGTATCTTTGGCATTGTAGTCAACAAAAGGACGAGCATTGAAGATACCATACACTAAGCTATTCAAGCCAAAATCTTGTTTTTGATAAATATCTACTGTGTTATTAGTGTAAACAATCTGACTGATTGATCTTAATTTCAAGCCTTTGGTTAAATTTAATCCTATATTACTTGTCAGGTTTGAACGATCATTGTAACCGTCTCCTTTAAAGTTAGAACCCTGATAGTTGTTCGAAACAGACACACTGAAATCTCCTGTTTTACCACCACCTGACAAGGTAATTGATGTATTTCTGGTTTCTGAACTTGTAAAGAACTCTTGAATATGGTCGTGAAACTTTAAGTTCTTGTCATATGGCTTATTGATTTGAACAGTGGGGTCTGTGCTGTTGAAAATAACATTTTGATTGTATACCAATGTATTCGGATCCTGTACTAGAGGTGTGCCTAAGCTACCAATTACTTCGTTGTTTGCGTTGGTATTGAAACCGTGTAAATTGGCTTTTCTTAAATCACCAACATTAAGGAACTCATTTATACCAACGCTGGAAGTAATATCAATTGAAATTTTCCCTTCTTTACCTTTCTTAGTAAAAATTTGAATCACTCCGTTGGCACCCTGTGCTCCACAAACCGAAGCTGCGGCAGCACCTTGAACAACCTCAACTCGCTCTACTGAGTTAAGGTCTATTGAATTTAGTTTAGTTCCAACCATTTGCACACCATCCACCATGATCATTGGCTCGGTACCACGATTGATTGAGTTAACACCTCTAAGGAGAATGTTAATATCAGAACCAGGTGAACCATTTGTAGCCTGGATTTGAGCACCTGCAATCTTACCAATCAACGCTTGGTCAATACTTGCCGTTGGGGCAATTGGCAATTTTTCAGCAGTAACTGATTCTACTGCAATTGCTAATTTTTTCTTTTCTGTCGCAACTCCAGTACCTGTAACAACAACTTCAGATAATTGAGTCACATCCAGCGATAATTGAACATCTACTACTGTTCTATCACCAACAGGAACTTCAGCAGTCTTAAGTCCAATAAAGGAAAAAACTAGACTTGCTCCCGATGCCGGAATGCTTAGAGAAAAATTTCCTTCGGTATCGGTAACAGTTCCAGTAGTTGTTCCTTTAACAATAACGTTCACACCAGGTAGAGTAGATCCATCTTCAGCAGATGTTACTTTACCCGTAATCACTCGTTCTTGCGCCCATGTATTGAGCACAAAAACAAATGAACAGCATAACAGTAAAAATTTCTTCATAGGTTTTGGTTTGGTTATAGATATTTCCGACTGGCGTTTACACGCCAAAACGTTATTCCAAAACTCACTATTCCTATTTTATGCTAGAATACCATCAAATGCCGTATTTTAATTTGTTATGCAAGCATTTAAGAGATAGCTTTAGTTAGTAGGATACCACATACCTTTCTGAAGTTTCAAAGCGCTTAAAAGTAAATATGAAGGCAAAAAAAAGCTCACCGACTGAGTGAACCTTTAACTATTAATAAAATGTAATTAGCCCAACATTAAAAGATCAAACGTATTTCTAGCTATTTACTTTAAACGGATCATGAATTCCACTCTACATAACTTGATTGACGAACTAAATTAATCGATCGTTATTAGCCTTGGCAATTGCTTCTGACTTCGAGTTAACTTTCAACTTCACATAAATATTTCGGATGTGTGTCTTTGAAGTCTCTTTAGAAATATGACACTCTTCTGCTATTTCAGAATAGGTTTTGCCCACTGAAATCATCTGCATAATTTGTCTTTCCCTACTAGAAAGTGGTGAGTTTAGATTGACATGATAATTGTTAATTACTTTTCGAGCTATTTTACCACTGAGTGGAGCACCTCCTTTAATCAGTTCTTCTAACGCTAGAATTAACTCCACATAATTTGTTGATTTTAGAATATACCCGATGGCTCCTGCGCGTAAGGCCTCAAAAATAATTTCATCATTCTCATAATTTGTTACAATAACAACTTCAGTAGCGGTGTAGTATTCACGAATCAGTCGAGTGCCCTCAATTCCGTTGGTGCCGGGTAAGTCTATATCCATTAGCACAATGTCTGGAATAGATCTTTTAAAAGATTTAAAGGCTTCATCAAATGTATTGTAAAGTCCTATTACATTAAATTTTTCAGTTCCGCCAATCACTAAACTTAAAATCTGCAATAAACTATTGTCTTCCTCAACAATTACCACTCTCTTTTTTAATGGAATCATTTTACTAGCATTTAAGTTCGACCTATCTACAACAAAAGAATCCGTGTTGTTCGTAAGGCAAAAATAAACTGGCGAGCCTAAAGGAAGTAAAAATCTACGTTCAAATTATGGTAAATTGGTTGCATCGGTATTCGCGTAAAAAATACCGACTAGTCAAAAGGTGGCACTAAAAGTTAAAGCGAATAAAAAGGGTATACCCGTTAGATTTAGTCCGAAAATGCAACAAAAGAACTATAAGTCGCAACCAAATTTGTATAAAGTCAAACTCTAATGTGCAAATTCAACCATTCGAATATAACAAAGCGAATATTATAAGATGCAATTTCGGGGAGGAAACGGGATATTCACATAAAATATAAATACCACCATTTAAATTACTCCGACCGCAATGAATCTACCGGATTGACGGTTGCGGCTTTTAATGATCTGTAACCCACGGTAACAAAAGCTATTATAAAAGTGATCACTAAGCCAATCACGAAGTAAGCCGGCCCTACTGTAATGCGATACTCAAAGTCATGTAACCATAGGTTTGAAAAATACCAGGCAAATGGTGTAGCTACCATAAAGCCTATTACAATTAGAACTAAATATTCTTTTGAGAACAGCAGCAAAATGCTCTCTACCGAAGCACCTAATACTTTGCGGACGCCAATCTCTTTTGTTTTTTGATTCGCCATAAAGGCAGCTAAACCAAACAAACCAAGGCATCCAATAAAAATAGCAATAGATGTGAAGATGGTTAGCAGTGTGGACATCTTAGCTTCCTGATCGTAGAACGAACGAATATCTTCTTCTAAAAACTGATATGAGAACACCGCTTCCGGATACGTTGCCTCCCATTTTTGTTGCACTTCTTTAATGGTCTCCTGCACCTTCAGCGGGTTCACCTTAATGGCCATGGAACGATACCGATGAATTCTATTGAACAAAATGGTCGCTTCAATCGGCTCGTGCAACGACATGGTATGAAAATTTTTCACCACTCCCACGACAGGCAATCCCTTTCCCCACATTTTTATATTCTTACCAAGGATATCCTGCGGATTATCAAATCCCGCCATTACTGCTAATTTTTCATTCACCACAAATCCGCGTGCCGTATCTAAATCTTGTATATTGTTACCGGCCACAAACTGCAAACCAAACAACTCGGCATAGTTGCCATCTACTTGTTTCACTTGCGTGCCATAGCGTTGGTCACTTCCATCTAAAGTAAAATCAGTTGACTGCACACTTCCGGATGAGGGAGGTGCACTGTTTAAACTAACGCCTTCAATTCCTTTCATTCGCAATACTTCTTCTCGCAACGTTTTCATCTTGCTCGTGCCATCTTTAAAGCCCCAACCTTCGTTTTCGGGTATGGGCATGATAATGATGGCATCTTTCTTAAAACCTAAGTCTTTGTTTCTGAAATAACCCATTTGATTGATCAGAATAATCGTGCCAATAATAAATAGCTGCGAAATGGAAAACTGCAAAATCACTAAACCTCTTCTAAGCAAAAAACTAGATGAATTGCGATTACTCGCCTGATTCTTGATTGCAAATACCGGATTCAGTTTGGATACAATGAGGGATGGATACAATCCAGATAAAATTCCTACAAATGCAGTAATGCCAATCAAATAGATCCACAATCCCGAATCGTTTAGTAAGTTGATCGAAAGGCTCAAAGACAAAAATGGATTCAAAAAGGTAAGTGCTATTTGCGCAAAACCAACAGCCAGTATAACAGCCAATAGTGTGACTAAGCTGGACTCTCCCAAGAACTGTATAACCAATTGTCCGCGCGAACTTCCCAATGTTTTGCGGATCCCAACTTCTTTTGAGCGCTTAATGGATTCGGCTGTTACCAGATTAATGAAATTGATACAGGCAGTGATCACCAAAAAAATTCCAATCACGGCCAGTGCCATTAACATAGCTCGCGTGGTTGTATTGTAGTTATAATTCCCAAAACGATCGTCATAATGAATCTCGGATAGGGGTTGTAATTCATAAGTTACTTTGTCCGGATTTTCACCATGGTATTTTTTTGCAAAATCAGGAAGACGTCTTTCTAGTTCTTCAATCTTTACATCACTCTTCAATAAAAAATAACAATGCTCATCGCTCCAAATGCCATTCCACCCTACTTCATCCTTTTCTTTCTTAATCGTTGCATAGGAAAGAATCACATCAAAAGGAAAATCAGTATTGGTTGGTAAGTCCTCAACAATGGCTGTTACTTTAAACTCACGACTCTCAAAATTAAACACTTCACCAATCGCGTCTTCCTTACCAAAGTACTTGAGTGCAGAAGCCTTCGAAATCACCGCTTCGTTGGGTTCGTCCAATCCTTTTTTCACATCTCCGATTAGTACTTTCCGATCAAACAAATTGAAATAACCGGGTGGTGCATAAACTATCCCTCTGCCTTCTTCAAACTTCTTTAGTTCACCGCTCTTTTGCGGAATGGTAATCAGTGCGCCATTGCCTCGATACGAAGTGAATATAACCTCTTCGGCTTCCGGAAAATCACTTCGAAATGCTTCGGGTAAAACAGGTGGCACGCCCGCCTGAAAATCTTTTCCCTGATTACCTTCCGAACTAGATACAACCCGATAAATGCGATCGCCTTTCGAATGAAAATTATCAAAACTTAGTTGATAGCGTACCAATAAAAACAATATCAAACTGGTAGTAACTCCCAATGTAAGGCCGGAAACATTAATGATCGTGCTTCCCTTCGAGCGCCATAAATTACGAATCGCAGTAGTGAAATAGTTTTTAAGCATATCGATATGATTTTAAATCAGGATGCGAAAAGATGTTAAAAAGTTTTACTCGTTCTTTAATGAGTCGACTGGATTTGCGGCCGCTGCACGAAGCGAACGATAGCCTACCGTAAGAATAGTAATGATGAGTGTACTTACTATGCCAATGGCGAACACCACCCAACTCATCTCCACGCGGAAAGCAAACCCTTGCAACCACTCATTCATAGCAAACCATGAAATAGGCACAGCAAGCACAAAGGCGATGATGATGAGTAAAATAAATTCTTTTGAAAACATACCCACAATGTGACCAATGGAAGCACCCAAACTCTTTCGAATGGCAATCTCTTTCGTTTTCTGTTGTGCCATAAAAGACGCCAGTCCATACAAACCTAAACAACCGATGAAGATGGCGATGCCGGCAAAAATTTCAAACATGCCAAACATGCGTTCTTCCTCACGATATTGACGATCGATAAACTGATCTAAGAATGTGTACTCAAAAAGATACTCCGGATATTGGGCTGTCCATGCTTCTTCAATTTTCTTAACAGTAGCCGATACATTATTCGTTTCAATTTTAATTCCGGCTTCATACGCCATATTGAATGGCATCATCAGAGCTGGTTTGATTTCCTGTTGCAACGAAGCCGCGTGAAAATCTTTTACCACTCCGATGACAGGTCCTGGTGTGTCATTAAATCCAATTGTCACACTCTGGCCTATTGCTTCTTTCGCTGAAGCAAAGCCAAGGGTCTTCACAGCTGTCTCATTAATGACATATACCCATTTGCTGTTCTCTCTGCCGGCATTTCCAATTTTGATATCAGATTCGGTAAACCATCTTCCTTCTATCAATTCCATACCATACACATCTTTGTAATGAGCATCTACTGGTTTGATATTAACACCGTACCGCTGTGCATCGCCCTTTTCAGTTAAGTACATACCTGTTCCAAAATTCATTTCAGACATGGGCGCTCCCAATGCAAACGTCACATCTTTTACATCGCCATCGGCCATTAATTTATTTCGCAACGCTTCCAGCTTCTCTACTTCGTTTGAAGGCAATTTTACGTTTACCACCGCTTGTTTATTAAAGCCTAGTGGCTTTTCGCGGAAGTAAGAAAGTTGACTGGAAACTACCAGCGTGCAGATGATTAGTACCTGTGCAATAAAAAACTGCAGCACCACTAGCATTTTGCGAACCGGCACAGAGCCATGTGTTTGCTGCGACATTTTACTCTTCAATGCCTTTACGGGATTGAACTTGGATAAAATTAATGCCGGATAAGATCCGGAGAACAACGCAGTGAATAAAATAATGCTAACTAAAAAGATCAATACCATCGGATTGCCAAAAAGATTCAATACAATTTCTTTCTCTAAAAAATTTCCAATCACGGGTGCTAGCCACTCCGCTGCGACTACTGAAAGCAAACCGGCTATCACCGTTAACAAAAATGCTTCACCTAAATATTGTAATGCCAATTGTCCTTGCTGCGCACCAAGTGTTTTGCGCACGCCCACTTCGCGAGAGCGATGTATAGACAAAGCAGTAGATAAGTTGATGAAGTTGACACAGGCAATCACTAAAATGAATAACCCGATACAACCTAAAACAATTAAGATGGAAGAAGAGGTAGATGTCGTTCCCGGATTTTCACTAAACTCCGTATTGAAATGAATGTCTGAAAGAGGTTGTAACAAATATTTCTCGCGGTCGGCATCTTCGGTGGCGTAGTACTTTTTAACAAATGGAGCAAACTTTGATTCCATTGACTCCTTCGAAATTGCGGAAGGAAGAACCACGTATGTAAAGCCCGATGAGTTTAGTCCCCATTGATCCATCGTGAAGCCAAGAAACTGCTTGCCTAGGTCGGGCGTAAGTGTTGCGCGCGATGCAATCATGTTAAATTTGATATGCGATGGCGTAGCAGGAGTCCTGATAATTCCTGCTATCTCCATATCCAACAAATTATCCAGTTTGAAATGTTTCGCGTCCTTCTTCAACAGCTTGCTGGCAAATTCTTCTGTCAAAAAAACTTTGCCGGGCTGCGCTAAATCTTTTTTGGGATTGCCCGACAAAACTTCAAAATCAAAAACATCAAAAAATGATGTGTCAGCAAACACAATATTTTCTACATTCATTTTCTCCTCTTCCATAGTGAGAAGCGATCGAAACTGAAAATGAAATTGAGTTGATAAAACTTCCGGAAAATCGCTTTTGAATGCTTGTCCAGCCGGATAAGGTGTTACGCTGCTTTTAGAAAGTCCCGATGCATCGGTAGAATGACGAATGACCCGATAGGTATTGGTTGCATTTGCAAATTGTTTATCATAACTCAGCTCGCGACTGATGATCAAAAAGATGATCAGACACGTGGTGATACCCAACGCCAGACCGGCAATGTTGATGGCTGCGTATGACTTGTTGCGTAAAATGCTGCGAAAGGCAATGACAAAGTAATTTTTGAACATGATGCTGACCTTTGCCACATCTTATCCAACATCAATGCCAGATAACAAATCACCCATTTTAAGGCATTTTAAAAGCCTTTGCAATCCGTTCTCGTTCAAAAATGCTCGTTTTCGTCCGATTGCGGACGGTACCATTTGCAATCCAAGAGGCCGAGTCGTTATCTTTACGTCATGCTTCAAATCATTCTAATCGGAATTTTATTTGCAGGTGCTGCCTTCTACTTAGGCAGAATGGTCTATCGCTCGTTTCAGTCGAAGCAACAATGTGCTTCCGGTTGCGGCAAGTGCGGATTATCCGAAATTAAAGAATAATCAAGCCCACACTTTGGTGCCTTCGGTGCAGTTGCGGCACATTTCAATTTCACTTCTTGATTTTAACAAGGTCGATCGGAACTGTTGATACGCAGCTCCGTGCCAAATTTCTTCAAACGAATTTTTGGTAAGGTCGCCCAACACATAATGGGCATCTTTATCAAAACAACAAGGCACCACTTTTCCATCCCATGTAATCACACAACTGTGCCACATCTTCCAGCAATGGTCATCTAATGCACTTTTGATTTCGTACGTGCCATCATTTAATTTTTTGTAGCGCGAGTAGCGGTCTTGCGTGGGCATCAAATCAGAACCGTTTTTGTAATCGTAAATCTGTGCAGTCTTCAGTGCTACTTCATCTACTCCCAATTCATCGGCTAACTTACGCACTTCATCAATTTGATGTTCGTTGGGTTTCACCACCAAAAACTGAAAAATAACATGCGGTGTTTTCGATTTTAATTCGCGTTTCCACTTAATGATTTTTTTGGTTCCCTCAATCACTTTCGAAAGATTGCCACCAACACGGTAGGAAGCATATGTCTCTTGCGAAGTGCCATCGATCGAAATGATCAGTCGATCAAGCCCTGACTCAACTGTTTTTTTGGCCGCCTCGTCATTGAGATAGTGCGCGTTGGTAGATGTAGCCGTGTAGATTCCTTTGTCTGCCGCATAGCGAATCATGTCAACCAACGAAGGATGCAGATATGGCTCGCCTTGAAAATAAAAAATAAGATACGAAAGAGAGGGTGCCAATTGGTCAATCACCGAGCGATACAATTCCGGTTTCAACATGCCCGTGGGGCGGGTGAAGGAGCGTAGGCCACTTGGACACTCAGGACATCGCAAATTGCACGAAGTGGTCGGCTCAATAGAAATGCTGATGGGCATCCCTGCGTGTGTTGGTTTTCCGCTTACACGGGATGCATAGTAACTGGACAAAATTTTCGTGGCATTCCACGCCCGTGAAGGAGTTGCCTTCGAAAGAAAATTCAGTCCGTCTTTGAAATTGCGATTCATTGTAAGCCCTAAAATTACCTTTTCGCAGGCGATTGTTTACCTTTCGGAAGAAAAAAGTAGCCTGCTATTTTACAGGTAAATGACCATTCTCATGAAGAAACTATTCCTTGCAGCTCTTTTGTTGATTTCGCTATCGGCAAAGACGCAAACTCTGTTATCCTCGAAAGCGGAAATCTCGATTATCACCTGCGGGCCCTATCAGGGCGAACTTTATTCGGCTTTTGGCCACAGCGCTATTCGCGTTTTCGATCCTGTTCTCGGCTTCGACATTGCCTACAATTATGGCGTATTCGATTTCAATCAGCCTAATTTTTATCTCAACTTTACCCGTGGCTTCTTGTATTACAAATTGGGCCTCTATTCGTATCCCGATTTTCGCGATTATTATATTTCCTACAATCGGTATGTGCATGAGCAAATCGTGAATTTAGATTCCGCACAAAAGCAAAAGATTTTCAGTTACCTGGAAAATAATTCACTGCCAGAAAATCAAACCTACCGCTACGATTACTTTTACAACAATTGCTCCAGCAAAGTGCGCGATGTTTTTGCTGAAGTTTTTAAAGACAAAATCAAATTCGATGGTTCGTTCATCAAAACAAATTACACCATCCGCGATCTGACGGATATTTATTTGCAACAACAACCGTGGGGTGATTTGGGTATTGATATTTGTTTGGGTTTGCCCATGGACAAAAAAGCAACTCCGTATGAATACATGTTCTTACCAGACTATCTCGAATCTTCGTTTGACCATGCCACACTGAATGGTTCACCCATCGTAAAACAAAAAATTGCCGTGTATGAAAGTGTTCCTGAAGCCACCACTTTTCATTGGTATCACCCGTGGATTGTGTGGGGCGTAATTTTTCTATTAGTTAGTCTTCTCTCCTATCGAGATTGGAAACGAAAAAAAATAACAAAATGGTTTGACATCACGCTTTTTGGAATTCTTGGATTATTGGGTTGGTTATTATTGATATTATGGACAGCTACCGATCACAAAGCCGCAGCCAACAACTTTAATTTGCTTTGGGCACTTCCATTTCATTTGTTTGCTGCAATCGCTTTGTTTAAAAAATCAATTCCGGCTTGGGTACACACCTATTTTCGGGTAATCGTCATTATCACCGCTTCTTTATTAGCAGGCTGGGCGCTTTTGCCACAGCAAATGAATAGTTATTTATTGCCATTGGTGTTTATCATTTTAATGCGTTCAATTCTGTTGAGTCGAAAAACCGTTAGAACAGAGTTTCTTCATTAGGCGTCAGACGGCTATTATGATTCTCGATTAAGCCGTCAGACTCCTTCTAAAGATTGATCGATTAAAGAATCATTTTGACTGCGCTAATCTTTAGCCATCCGCACAATGCGTGGAATAAATTTACCTTCTACGTGCACCAAGTTGGTTTGGCACTTCATCACCTGCTCAATATCCTTGTACGCATCAGGTGCTTCTTCGGTGCTTCCACCGATCAGCGTTACTTTTTCACTTTGCAGTAGTTTCTTCAAACTGCTCATCGTAATCGAATTCTTTGCTCGCCATCGCGACAATTTTCTTCCGGCTCCATGTGAAGCGGAATTCAACGAAGCTTCATTTCCCAAACCACTGACAATGTATCCGGGTGCAGTCATACTTCCAGGAATGATTCCCATCACACCGGCCGCTGCTGGCGTTGCACCTTTGCGGTGAACGATATACTCTTCGCCATCATGCAATCGCTCTTTCCATGCAAAGTTGTGATGGTTTTCCACTTTCGCTAATACCGAAAATCTCATCGCACGGCATAGATTTTCATGAATGCGATCGTGACACGCTTTGGCATAGTCTCCTGCTAAGTTCATCGAGAGCCAATACTCCTGCCCTTCCTCGCTATCTAAGTCGAGCCAGGCGAGTTGCTTCGCTTCGCGCGGCAGTTTGCATTTGTTCATGGCGATGTTGGTATAGTGCTGCGCTACATTGGCTCCTAAACTTCGCGAACCGGAATGCGATAAAATAGCCGCATAATTTCCTGCGTGCAAATGAAGGTTATTATTTTCTTCCAGTGACACGATTCCGAATTCCACAAAATGATTTCCGGAGCCGGAGCTTCCCAATTGCCGTACGCATTTGCCATGAAGTCTTTTTAACAATTCGGTCTCTTGAAAAACGGGGCTATCCAGAATTTCGTGATCGAGAATTTCATCAAGTCCGCCATCATTACCAAAATGTGTTTGCGCTTGTAATGCTTTCTTCAATTCATACGCGTGGTGTTCCACATAACTTCCAGGTGAATCTAAAATGCTCAGCGCCATCCGACAACCAATGTCCATACCTACTCCATAAGGGATAACGGCATTGCGTGCCGCGAGCACTCCACCAATGGGTAAACCATACCCTTGATGTGCGTCCGGCATCAATGCGCCTTTGGCTGCGATCGGAAGGCACATGGCTACTTCCATTTGCTGAATGGCATTGCGCTCGATATGCTTACTACCAAACAAATCAAAATGCGCTGGCTCTTCTGCTAACTCATACACAGTAAATGCATCTCCGTTAATCGTTTTTGAAACTAGTTTTAGTGCGAGCAATCCAAGTGAAGTATGGTTCACATACAGCTCAGGTTGTGCAAGCACGTTTTCAATTAATTTAATTTTCTCTTCATTAGGGGCATGCATAAAGTGACGGTTCATGATATTCAACGCGAGACTTTTTGCTACCTCCGATGGAAATTTTATTTTGAATAAGTCCTTACTATTCAATTTTTGTTTGCCCATGATTATAACACTCCTCATGCATTTACAGCATGAAGTGGAGAGAATAGGATTCCTTTCTGCATTCAGAAGAAAGCAGCGAACGAAATCATTCTCAAAGCCGGTGCTCGACTTTGTCTTAGAATTTTAAAATTTTGATTTTAGTTGGCAACAGCGAGCCGAGTCGGTAAGAATGCTTACCGTAGCTGTTAAAGGGTGATATGTAAACTTTGATCCAACATAATTTCCTCTGTTTAATGGTTGAACATTAGGAGGCAACTGTTTTGCGGTGGCAAAGGTAAATAAGTTTTTGAAAGTACAAACTTTGGAAACAAAAAAAGGCTTGCTCTCGCAAACCTTTTTCTTTCAATTTATTTCTGTTGCTGATAATATTTGTCTCTGATCATAATTAGCAAGCTAATTGCTTGTTGGTAATCCGGTGCTTCAGGCAAATCTGATTTAGCAAACAAATCATCAATCCTTAGAATTTGCTCCTCAGCTTGATCGACTAAATCTTGGTACTCAAATTCGCCTGCTCTAATCTTTAATAAATGGTCGCGCTCGGAACGCCTTACATTCACTCGCTTGAACTGTGCGATTTCTTCAGCCATATTCAGCAATCGAAATACATGCATCATGTTCTTCGCGTCATAGTTCTTACCATGGCTAACCGTATTCTCATATCGCTCTTCGTTTCGTTGCTCTACCCATTCCCAATAGAGCTTATAATCTTTACAGTATTTCGAATAGCCATCTTTATTAAAACTCATCACAGCTAATGACTCTACTCCAGCAGGAATTGAAGTTAACAAAACATCATTTGCATTTTCGCCAGAATAAATTCCGTTAAACCGGATGGTATCAACTACTTGCGAAACGTGAAACAGGGCATACATGTCGCGCATGTGATCAATCGCAACAAGGCCACAATCTTGTTGTTGAAAATTCATGGTGTCCAACCACTGGGGTAATAAAATTGAATGGTGTCCTTTTATAACATAACAAAAGTCTAAAATAATCTTTCTCTTTTTATCGATCGGGTTGAGGATTTTCTTATTCAAACCGCGAGCTTTTTTTATTTGAGTATACGCATACTGTCCGAATGTTTGCGCACACAATCTAGATAAGAACATCTCCGGCTTCATCTCCTGCATTAGTGGGTGTTTATAAAGAATACAATCTTCGGGTGTACTTAGCAGTTCCAATAGATTGGGATTATTCTTCAACAACAAATCAAAAAACCTTCTGAGTTCATAATACATTTCATCATTGGTTTCGTTGTTGATCTGATCAACGAAATCAAGTCCATAAAACTCATTCTTTGGTAAAACAAAAACACCCTTTACATCCACATCAGAAGTTGGTAGCGCTAAACCATACGCCTGACTTCCACTGATGCATTTCAATAAAAGGTGTTTATTATTTTCTTGCAGTTGATCGAGTTTCATGCTACAAATTTTCTAAAAAGTTCATTTAACGGATCACTATCTGGAGTAGGTGTTGCAAGAGGCACTCGCTCTTCGCAAAACGTTAATTGCCTTACCAGCCACTCATTTAGCGCTGCGGTCTTTTTAATCAAATACGATTCATCCGCATGGACCTTTATCGCCAACAGCTCTTCTGCAATTTGGTTTACGGATGCATCGAGCAAGTCGCGCAGTTTACCGAACTCCATCGGTGGCACTTGGTCGAATTCTAAAATCCATCTTGCTGCCAGCAAGGGTCGTAAAGCATAAAAATACTTCTTTAACTTAACTTGCTCTCCACTCAATTCATGATTCAACACGTTCGATGTCATACTCAAATAGTGGTGCATAGTAGCACGTGGCGAAAAATAATACGGCATCAATTTTCTCATTTCGCTCACAAAGCGATCATCTTGCCTGTATACCACAGCCGACTGCAGCCATTCGAAAAATGGTGCGTTGGATTTTCGCAATAGTCGCAATGCCTTCCGCAATTCCCACCCGTTGATGTCCAGAAGTTTGTTGATGGGCAACTCAATCACATCGCGAAACTCATCCACACTTAAATAATCATCTATAGAATGTGCGTAGATAAAACGAACATCATAATCACTATCCGGAGATGGAAAACCCCAGGCACGCGAACCCGACTCGGCCGAATAAAGTATGTTCACCTTATTCGACCGTTCCACCTTGTTTAGTTCATTAAGAATAACCTCTTTCATTTTTCAAATTAATCTACCTCTTTAAACTTTTCATCGCCACACATACGCACAATCTTGGGCATAAAAGTTCCCAACACATCTACCAACTCTTGTTGCGCTGCCATCACCTGATGTATGTCTTTGTAAGCCATTGGTGCTTCGTCCAAACCGGAGCCAATCAATTCTACACCAGCCTGCTTCAAAAACTGATTTACGTGTCCGGGCAAAATGGTTTCTTTTGCTTTTGTTCGCGACATCGTTCGCCCTGCTCCGTGTGAAGCTGAGTTAATCGAAGCCGCCTGCCCCTTTCCTCGCACAATAAAACCCGGTGTGGCCATCGAGCCTGGAATAATTCCCAACACATCTTTACCTGCTGGTGTAGCACCTTTCCGGTGAACAATCAGCTCTTCGCCATTCGCATCTTTTTCTTTCCATGCAAAGTTGTGGTGATTCTCAATCATAGCAAGTGGTGTTGCGCGCAAGCCAATGGCCATCCGCTCGTGAATCTGGTGGTGACAAGCCGATGCATAATCACCAGCTAAATTCATAGCCATCCAATATTCTTGTCCTGCTTCCGTAGCCAAATCCAACCACGCCAAGTGCTTTGCTTCTTGCGGAAGTTTACAAAACTCCATCGCGAGATTCGTATAATGACGTGCAATGTTGGCACCCAATCCACGCGAACCGGAGTGAGAAAGCACAGCCAGATATGATCCCGGTGCAAGATTATATTCGTTGATCGTGTTGGTGATTTCAACCACACCAAACTCTACAAAGTGATTTCCTCCACCGGAAGAACCAATCTGTTTCCACGCACGATCTTTCAACGAGCGTACAATGCCTAATTCTTTGAACTCAGTGCGCTCAAAAATCGCGTGATCTTTCGGCTTCCTAAAAGTAGCTTGACCAAATTGCGTGTTGTTGACCAACATTTTTTTCAAGCTTTCCTTTTGATCTTCTAACAGAGAAGTTGGTAAATCATAAATCGTCATACACATACGGCAACCAATGTCTACTCCCACACCATACGGAATGACAGCATTGCGTGTGGCTAACACCCCACCTATCGGAAGTCCGTAACCCTGGTGTGCATCGGGCATTAAAGCACCGGCTACCGTGATGGGCAACTTCATGGCCGTTTCCATCTGTCGCAACGCACCTTGTTCGATTGCTTCCGCTCCATAGATGGAATACGGAAGCGCTTGTGTCTTCAATTCCAAAACTGAATTGACGGGCTTCATAAACTCTTTGACAAGTGGCAATAGTACCTCATCGTTCTCAAAGGCAGCTGGATCTTGAATCACTTTTCCAAAAATCTCTAATTGATCTTCCACCTGAAGATGTACCAGTTGGTTAGCCGCAATCGAAAGGGCTACGCCCATAGCTTTACCTTCCGAATAACCAATAGCAAAAAGTTGTTGCGCTGTTAGTTTCATTTTTTTACAATTTAATGATACAAAGATGATCCTGTGCTGCGCAGTCTTTTTGCGCAATCATTTTAAATCGAAAATAGATTTAGAAAAGATGAACGAGAGATCGAAACAGAACTAAACTCAAAAATGAATCAATCTAAAAGCAAACCGCGGAAACCCAAACCTGCTGGTTTAGACTTCCGCGGAATTCGTAGAATAATATGTATTGATTACAAATGAATAGGTCGATTGGCCGTTGCTGCCAAGCATGCTTCTTTCACCGCCTCCATGTAAGTAGGGTGGGCGTAGATCGGAAGAGC
>PJQF01000062.1_pt1 | contig 72375 bp, 67 predicted proteins | sample 1503741 | NCBI WGS metagenome assembly PJQF01 (sample SAMN07775949, study PRJNA414020) | Biofilm metagenome, whole genome shotgun sequencing project. | isolation source: biomolecule (vanillin) treated reverse osmosis membrane biofilm | place: India: Nagpur | collected 2017-03-21
GGATTTTACCAGAAGCTTCAGGCTGACGTGCAATTGCATCCATAGCAGAACCTCCAATGCGGCCTACACCGATACCTGCGCCAATTGCAACAAGACCAGCTCCGATACCCGCACCCATTACTGCTAAACTTGCATCAAGAATTAAAGAGAACAACATAGTTTATAAATTTAAGTGAAACAAAAAATTCAAATCAGCCCATCTTAGTGATGGTCATCGGCAGTGGCCATGCCAATGTACAATGCAGTAAACAGGGTAAATACATACGCCTGAATACCTGCCACTAATAATTCAATCAAGTTGATAAATATTACCGCAATAGAAACGCCCACACCTACCACATAACTCTGAAAGATGAACGTAAGGCAGATCAAACTCAACAACACAATGTGGCCTGCGGTAATCGCCACAAACAAACGAATGGTTAAAGAGAACGGCTTGGTGAAAAGTCCGATCAATTCTACCGGTAAAATAATAGGGCGCAATGCAAGTGGCACACCAGGAGTCCAGAAGATGTGTGACCAGTAATTTTTATTTCCGCTGAAGTTGGTAATAATAAAGGTCAATACAGCCAGTACCAGCGTTACCGCGATGTTTCCGGTAAGGTTACCCGATCCGGGCAAAAGACCCAACAAGTTTCCGAAAAGGATAAAGAAAAATAGTGTAAGCAGATACGGCAAAAACTTTTCGTAATGGTGGCCAATGTTTGGCTTCACAATCTCATCGCGTACGAATATGACAATAGGTTCGATGAATGACTGAATGCCTTTTGGTGCCTTGCCGGCTCTGTTTTTTGCTGATCGGGCAACGGCTGTCAGTATTAGCAATAATAATGTGGCATTGATAAATAACATGGCCACATTTTTGGTGATAGAAAGATCAAAAACACCCTTTCCGCTTTCGGTTAGATAAATGTGGTTGTGCTCGAGTTTATATCCGTTGTATTCTACGGGGTTGTGGTGCTCGTCAAAGAAGTTAGAAGAAAGAAATATGTCCAGTCCTTTTTCAGAAGAATAAACAATAATGGGCAGCGGCAAAACAAAGTGATCGGTGAAATGCCATTGGTGGTCGTCAATTACGTGGTGAAGGATCACCTCGTTGGGGTTGAATTTTGCAGGCTCGCCTCCTTCAGTTTCTGAATCAGATGCAAAGGACGGGCTCAAAAAGCTGGCAATTGCAACGAAAAAGAGGGTCAAAAAGGCGGTTTTTTGTATCAAAAAGGGCTTTTTCATCGCAGTCAGAACAAAGGCTTTTAATTGGACTGCAAAACTATCAATTATACTTTGCGAAAAAAACCATTGTGGAGAAAAAAAGCCTTTTTAAAGGCCTCACTTTCGTTCATTCTGTCGCCCTGCGGCAAGATAAACAGCCGCAGATAATGCGTAGCGGCTGCTGAATTGTTTAGAGGCGTGCACCAGCGCCAGAACCATGTGTGTACCTTATGTGCAGGCTTTGCAAAATCATTCCGGCAAATCCCATCGGTATGAGAGCACGCCTACAGGGTTATGGTTGAAGCTTGCCTATTCCTAATGAACTTTCAAGAATCTCGTGGAGGCATCTCCCGGCCATCGGTGCGCTTGGCAAAATCATCGGAAGATGTCGCAAAATCATGGGGAGATGTCTACGCGGCAGTGGGAGGCTTCGCCCAGTCATCGGGAGGTGTCTCCCGGTCATTCGTTCAAGCCCCCCGATGATCGGTGGGTATCTCCCTGTCATCGGGAGATATCAACGGAGCCTGCGAAGGGCCCTCCCCGGCATTGGTAGATGCCCACCGATGATCCGTGGGTGTCTCCCAATCATCGGGAGATGTGTACCGGGAATTGGGTGAAGCGCGCGCTGAGTTTTGAAATCCACCCCAATAAGCTTAGAATGCTTACTTACTCTAACTAATCAACCCATCACTAATATTATATTTGAAAAGTGATCTTGGTAAAAGCAAACATTTTATTAGAACCCAAAAGGAAATCTAAACTCAACATTTTAATATCTCAATGAGCGACATCAAACTATTTGAAAGTAAAAAAATACGGTCAGCATGGAACGATGGAGAGGAGAAATGGTATTTCTCTGTTCAGGACGTAGTAGAGATATTAACGGACAGCGCAGATATAAAGCAGTATATTAAAAAATTGAAAAGCCGCGACCCACAACTGTTTGCCAACTGGGGTACAATTTGTACCCTAGTTGAAATGACAGCCGCAGATGGCAAGAAGCGCAAAATACAAGCCGCAAATACAGAAAGTCTTTTCAGGATTATTCAATCCATTTCATCTGCGAAAGCAGAACCTTTTAAACAATGGTTAGCTAAAGTTGGCTATGAACGCATCGAAGAAACGGAAGACCCGGAATTAAGCTTCGACAGAGCTATGGAAACCTATTTGGCCAAAGGATACACCAAATCATGGATTAACCAACGGCTTAAAAGTATAGAAGTCCGCAAAGAACTTACCGATGAATGGGAAAAACGAGGAATTCAAAAAGGATTTGATTTTGCAATGCTCACCGATATCATTACTAAAGCGTGGAGCGGAAATACCGTGAAGCAATACAAAGAACATAAAAGCTTAAAAAAGGAAAATCTTCGCGATCACATGACAAATATGGAATTGGTTTTAAATATGCTAGCGGAAGCGACCACTTCTGAAATCTCAAAAGAAAAGAAGCCAAAGACATTGGATGAAAGCAAAACAATAGCGATGCAAGGCGGAACGATTGCGGGAAATACAAGAAAAGAAATTGAAGCAAAGACTGGAAAAAAGGTGGTGACAAAATTGAATGCCAAAAATATTTTAGCAGGGGAACCAAAAAAGAAAAATCTAAAGTAGAATTATCGATTAGTACAATAACTCACCTCATCACCCAACCTTATCCAACGCCCTCAGCTTATCGGCTTTCAAAGAGGTAATGCCCACCACACCCAGTGTCATCAGTCCACCGAAGATGACGGAAGGTACCACGCCCAGCAACCGCGCGGCCACACCGGATTCGAAAGAACCAATCTCGTTGGACGAACCGATGAAAATGCTATTCACAGCGGACACGCGGCCTTTCATGTTTTCGGGTGTGAGGGTGTGAATGAGCGTGCTGCGAACAATCACACTTACGCAATCAAACATGCCGCTTAAAATCAACAAACCCATCGAAAGCCAAAAGACGGTAGATAATCCAAAGCCAATCATGCACACGCCAAAGCCGGCCACACACCACAGCAATATTTTGCCAATGTTTTTTCGGATGGGATTGCGGGTAATGTAAACGGCCATGAGCACTGCACCAATTCCTTGTGCCGATCGGAGGAAACCCAACCCTTCTTTGCCTACGTGCAAAATATCATCGGCAAATATGGGCAACAGCGCTACGGCTCCTCCAAATAAAACGGCAAATAGATCCAGCGAAATGGCGCTAAGGATAATCTGATTTTTAAAGACAAACTGTATGCCTGCTTTGATCTTCGCAAAGATGCTTTGCTCTTCGCTAACCGGTGGCAACTCACGATTCGGTATTAATAAAATACAAGTAAGTCCGAGTAGCATCAATACCACATCTACTGAATACGCTGCGGTGATGTCAAAAAATCCATATACTAAACCACCGATGATGGGTCCGCCAACCGAAGCGCCTTCCCACAAAGTGCTATTCCATACAATGGCATTTTGATATAAATCGCGGCTGATCAACTGTGGCATAAACGAAAAGCTGGCGGGTGATAAAAAGCCACGGGCAATGCCACTCACGAAAATGACTGCATAGATCGGGAAGGCTCCATTGGCTAATAGAAATGCTCCAATGTTTGTGGTGAAGGAAAGCAGTGCTACCGAGCACACCACCAATGTACTTACACAAACTACGATTATTTTCTTGCGCTCCACTACATCGGCCAAATGTCCGGCATACAATGAAACGGTAATGGCCGGAATGGCTTCCGCCAAACCAATCAGTCCAAGTGAGAGTGCATCTTTGGTGATTTCGTATACCTGCCAACCCACGACCACCGCCTGAATCATAATAGCGAGGGTGATAAATAATCGGGCGAAAACAAAAAACCGAAAATCTCTGACTTGCAGTGCCGCGTAGGGATTACTCATAGGTTATTGAAAAAACACCAGGCTATTTTAAAATGGTTTGTATCGCTTCAATCGCTTTTTTTCTACGCGCTTCGCGGTCTCCGGAAATTTCGATTGTCGGCACACCGGTTTGGGCTAACTCCTGACGATAAATTTCAAGGAAGTGCTCACGCTTGTCGGGGTGTTCGCGCTGCGGATCATTCTCCCAAGGCACATCGATATTGGTCAGTAAATAGAGATCATACTTTTGCTGGTGCATGCGTTCTAAAATCTCCGGATCGCAATTGCCATACTTATGCTCGCTCCAGACTTTAATCACAATGAGATTCGTATCGCAAATCAATATTTGGTTGGCACCGATCAGCCACTCTTGCTCCATGCGCAATTGGCCATGCGCTATTTTCGTCAGGTCGGGTTGGGTGTAGGGTTTTCCTAATTTATTGAGGTATGCCCGCGCATATTCTTCAACCCAGGCCGTTTTAAAGTAATCAGCCAAAAACTTCGAAAGATCTGTTTTGCCGGTACACTCCGGTCCGATAACACATACTTTCTTGACAGAAGTGGTTGCATGGGGTAAAAATGCCATACGCTTTTTCTTTCCAAAATAGATAATATGCCAGTATAAACCATCAATTATTATACAATCAGAAGGAATCTACTCACACCCGTTAAATTTATTTATCTTTCGAATTGAATGAAAAGAAGAAAAGCACTTGAACATATTGGAGTTGGCCTCGCTGCAGGGATGGTGATGCCGGGATTTCTGGCAAGTTGCCAAAAAGATGATCCGGGGCCGGAAGTTCCCTACAATGGAAATGTAATTGTGATTGGCGCGGGGGCAGCAGGATTGTACGCTGCCGATATTCTGCGCGTAAAAGGAATTAAAGTAACGGTGCTGGAGGCGGCCTCGCAACCGGGAGGACGCGTGCGCTCGCTGCGCAATCAAACTGATGTACAATACCAAACGTTCAGCAACGCCTCGCAAGCGGATTTCCCAATCGAGTTGGGTGCAGAAGTTATCTACGGATCAAACTCATCGTGGGGAAAGATTATCAGCGACTTGGGCATTATCACCAAAGAAATTGATCCCACTGCTGGTCGCTATGTTTTAGATAATGTTGCGAAAAAGGCTACCGATCTTTCGGCTGATTCAGATTATCTGGCGGTGCAGAGTTTCCTTTCTACACTAGCCGATAACACTTCTACTGCTTCCATTCAAAGCGCTGCGAATGTCTCCAGTCGTGCGCAGGCATTATTAAATGCGCAAGTGGCCAATCAGTATGGCTCGAACGCAAATAAAATTGGAACCAAGGGGTTGGCTGAATCTTTGAAGTTAATTACACACGATCAAAAGCAGCTCACCACCTTCTCGAATCCCTGGCAAGATGTTTTGCTTTCGCGATTCAATGGCATCTTGCCTGAAGTAAAATACAATACGATTGTAAAAAAGATTGATTGGAGTGGCAACGTTATCACGGTGACGGATAGCAACAACAAAACATATACTGCCACTAAGATTATCATCACGGTTCCTCTTTCGATTTTAAAATCTGGTGGAATTACTTTCACACCGGCTCTGCCATCATCTACCACCAGTGCCATGAGCAAATTTGGAATGGACGCTGCGGTGCGGTTGATTCTAGATTTTAAAAGTAACTTCTGGGGATTGGATTCCAGTTTCATCTGGGGCGGCACTACGATGCCACAATATTTTAACTCCGGATTGAATCGAAGCAAATATTTCCGCACGATGTCGCTCACCGTTTATGGGCAAAAAGCACAAGAGCTATCAGCGCTCTCCGATTACGATAAAACATTGGCGGTGCTGGCAGAGTTGGATGCAATCTACAATGGCGATGGAACGAAATTCATTAGACGGGATTTGACCAATAACAATAATGACAGCAACATTCTTTCGCTGGTGAAAGATTGGACTACCGATGAGTTCACGAAAGGTGGCTTCTCGTATCCGTTGGTAGGTGCTACTTTGCAAGATCGAAAAAATCTGGCAGCACCTGTTTCGAAGAAACTTTACTTTGCCGGAGAAGCTACTGATTTCACCGGAGATGCAGGCTTTGTGAGTGGTGCGTTAAATTCAGCCGTTCGTGTATCCACAGAGATTGTTGATTCCATACTTAAGGCTTAATCTTGGCTCACATTATAATTGAGGTTGCGAACCCCTGCGGCCCAGTACATGGTAGCTTTCATCTTTTCATATTCTGCCTTGAGCTTGAGCAACTTTGATTGAGCCTGTATTAACTTTTCCTGCTGCACGTTGATTTTAAACAAATCACTTTCTCCGTTTTCTAAATTAATCAACTCGGCTTGCAGTAAGCGGGAGTAATTTTCAGCTACATCAGTTTGCTGAGTCAGTATCTGATTGGTATTTACAATCTGATTATAAACCACATTAATTTGATTTAGAATTTCTCGCTCCGCTTGCGATTGCTCCCATTGGGTACTTTGAATTTTTACTTTCGTTAATGCTAATTTGGCTCTCTCCTTGCGCAATAAAATCGGCATAGAAAAATCCAATCCGAACTTATAATCCTTACCAACTGAAATGGAGTTGAATGTTCCATTGGGTAAAATGGGCTGGTTAATGAAGTTGTAATTCAAATCCAATCGAGGCTTCAGATATTCGGATGCCAGTTTACGTTCTATTTCCAGTTGATCAATTTTGGTGCGCAGCTTTACCAGTTCGGGATGATTTTGTTTTGCTAAAAAAATCAATTCGTTAAGGCTTTGAGTGGATAACAACTGTGATTCGCTAGGAGATAAAACCGGAGCCACGTCCACCGGCAGTTGCACAGGATAACCCGCATTGTCCCATAAGTAAACTGAAATCCTAATTCCCGTGTTCAAGAATTCTAAATACGATTCTTGCCGCTCCACCAATCGTTGCTGCAAGGTAATCTTCGCTTGGATGGTATCCAGTGCGGATGATTCGCCTAAGGTGGCATCCAGTTTTACGCGCAAGAAAATTTCGGTAGCTATATCTGTGCTGCGGCTAAGCAACCGATAATTATAAAAGGAAAAATACCATTGCCAGTAATCCTTTGCGGCCTCCAGCAAAATCTTGTTCACCATCTTGATTTGCTCAGCTTCTGCCAGTTTCGTAAACAGCTTTGCCTGCTTTAGTGCGGCACGTCTGTCATCGGTAAACAATCCTCGGCCCAATGGTAGCGAAACACCGGTAGTAAGTTGACTGTTGTCCAAGGAGCCGCCAATTATATTTTCGGGGTCAACAAACTGACCCGTGTTTCGCTCAAACCCGATCTTCGGATCAAGGGGAAACCATGTGGGAATACTCAATGAAGTTTTAAACTTGTTGTAATACTCTTTGTCTTTGAATTCTTTGATGCTCAAATCTGCTTGCACTTTCGGGTCGAAGGCACCACGTGCCATTCGTATTTCCTGACGGGCTGATTCATTTAACAAATAGGCCTGCTTCACCACCGGATGGTATTGCAACATGGCCGCATACATTTCATCCAATGAAAATGGTTTAACCGAATCAGGCAATACAAAAACCGAATCAAGGGATATTTGCGCATGACCAGTAAATGCGAACAAAAGAAACAAACAAGAGAGAATTTTTTTGTTCATGGTTTACTCTGCTTCTTTCGGTTCTTTACTTTTTGTCTTGGTCTCTTCATCCACAGGTTCTTCATATAAGCTTGGAGGGAAGCCATTCAACTGACGCCACAGTTCATACCACACGCTCACATCGTCCAGCATTACCCAGCCTTTGATGCCGGAACCCATTCGTATTTGTTTGGGCCACGGTATATCCTTTTGATCGGGGATTACCAAAATGCGAAATTCGCCCGGTTTTGTATTGACATAATCAATGACTTCTACTGTTCCTCCAAAGGTACCTACTGAAATGCTGGGCCAACCGCTGAACTGTAAAGCCGGGAATCCGTCAAACTCAATCCGCACTTTACGACCTTTGCTGATTAAGGGTACATCCATGGCTTTTACGTGCATCTCCACAGCAATGTCTTCTGATTGTGGCATGATCGTACAAACCGGATCACCTTCTTTTACCGTTTCGCCAATACCCGCTTGTGTAGCTTTCACCACATAGCCTGCCTGCGGGGCCAAAATGAAATATTGCTGACTCCGAATTTCCATGTTACTCAGTTCATTACGCAACTTGGCTAAGTCTGCTTGTGTATCAAACTGCTCCGCCAGTGTATTATTTAAATCGGATTCAGCTTTATTTATTTTGTCCAAGTACTCCGCCTGCACACGTTCAATTTCAATTTCAGCATTTACAAAGTCGGCTTCGCTACCCTGATACTTGTACTCAATATCCTGAAATTTGGTAAGCGGAATGTTTCCCGCTTCAAAAAGCTTTTTGTTCCGCTCGTACTGGTTTTTAAAGTTGTTGAACCGTACTCGCTCTGCTTCCAATTTTGCTTTTGCCTGATCTGTTTTAGTTCGCATACCATCTTCCAACGCGCCTATTTGCCGCTGCAGCGCTTTTGCTTTCTGATCTTTGGATTGCAGACTTTGCTCTTTGGCGGTGATTACCTGCTGCAATCGCTTGAGCATTTGCGGATCAAAGTATTTTTCTTTCACCTCGCTGATGATGGCGATGGTGTCTAACTTATTGACAAATTGTCCTTCTTTTATTTTCCAAATTTGAATACGACCAGCGATAGTCGTCTCGATCGTTTGTGGACGATTGCTGGGCGACAATGCTGTTACCTTTCCTTTTCCGCGAATGTTCTGTTGCCAGGGCAAAAACAAAATGATAAAGAACAAAATGAGCATCGCCAATAACCACTTCGCCAAAAGCTTGCCGGCTAGTGGCGTTTCCAATGAGCGCAGAGAATATAATTTCTCTTGCGGCATTTTCTCTTTGACTGATTGAGGTGAAATGTTGAGCATACCTGCTTAGTCTAAAATTCCTTTTAACTTTTCGTTCTTCAATAATTCTTCCATTGTACCGATGGCTTTTACGCTACCTTGATCCATAACAACTACCCGATCGCAACTGCTCATGATTAACGGATCATTGGAAACATATACGATGGTGCGCTTCACCGTAGGGTGATTTAATGTAGCTAACAATTCCATCTTTTCCTTTTTTGAAAGTACCTGAAAAAAATCTTTTAAAATGAGCAAGCGCGGCTTCTCGGCCAAGCACCTTGCCAATATCAATTTGTAGCAAAATGAATTAGAGAGTCCAATACCTCCACTGAGCAGCGGGGTGCTGAGTCCTTCTGGCATGGCATGTACCTGATCTAAAATACCGACCTCTTTCAAGGCATCCAACGCATCCTCCACTGTTTCGGTCGGTTTACCTACAGTTACGTTTTCTAAGATGGTGCCATCAAACAAATCTTCGCGTGAGATATTTTTAGCTACGTAATCGTGTAAATGCGTAAGATCCAAATCGCGAAGAGAATATTGGTTAATGGTAGCTACTCCTTCGTAGTTGCTATATAATCCGGAGATAATATTCACCAAAGTGGATTTGCCTGAGTTGGTTGTGCCAGTCAAACAGATTTTTTCTCCTCCCTTAATGTCCAGATCAACTCCTGCAAGTGCGTAGGTAGATGAGTCGGTGTACTTGTATTTGAGGTCTTTCAGGCGCACTGAAAAACCATCGTCATTCAATTTTGGAAAGTCAAATCCGCCTGTACGTTCAATGGGTAAATCGGTAACATGAGCAACTTTGTCCACAGCCGTTAATAAATCATATACTACATCCATGTACATGATTATTTTTTCCACTGCGTTCAAAATCAGAATGATCACAATTTCAGAAGCCACCAACTGACCTAATGTAATTTGTCGATCGACTACGAGTAACGTACCCATAATCAACAAACCACCAATAATCAAAGCCTTGAAAACTACGATACATGCGTATTGCACAAGCAACACATTGAAATGGATCTTCCGGTTTTTTAGATAGCTGTTGACATTGTAGTCGGTTTTACGGATGGGCAGTTCGGTATTGCCTGCCAACTTGAATGAGTGAATCGCGCGGCCCAATTCTTCCAGCCACTGTGCTACTTTATATTTGTATTTTGATTCCTGAATGGATGAGTTCAATCCACGCGGGCCCGTGTAATAGAAAATCAGCGTAAGCGACAAGAGCAGTATCAATCCAAAGAAGACAAAAAACGGATGGTATAATGAAATGAGTAACAATCCGAACAAAATCTGGATGGCTGATGAAGATAAATCAATCAATAATTTGGGCAACCCTTTTTGAATGGTCATTACGTCAAAAAAACGATTGATCAACTCTGGTGCGTAGCTTTTCTGCAGAGCCTCCAACCGAATGCGAGGTATACGGAAAGCAAATTCAAAAGCGGCTTTTGTAAAAATTCTTCGTTGAAGAAATTCTACCAAACTGATTTGCACCATCTGCAATGCCCCGCTCAAAATCACGCCAACAATCACCAAGCCGATCATCAGGTAAACGGAGCTAAAAATGACCCCTCCTGAAATCAATTCTACGGTAGTTTGAATGCCGAGCGGCACAATCAAACTAATTAAACCAACCACTACCGCGTAAAACAGAATGTAAAAAATTTCTTTTTTTTCTGTTTTCAGTAATTGAAATAATCTGCGTGCGGGTGTTGGCTTTATGCCTTCTTCGGATGAAACGCTAACCGGGCTCTCGTACGAGAAAATAGCGAAGAACGTAATCTCTCCCTTCTCATTTTTCAACAATTGTGTTTTGTCAAAGCTAACCAGGGTAGTTTCTGTCTTTTTGATACTAGCTACCTTCACTTCATTCTTCCCCGGAACCAACAATGCCGGATACATTTCCGCTCCATCGGCAAAAAAAGTTAATACGGGCGCAGACTGCTCTTCAAAAAAATCAAAGAAGGTTTTCTCATCTAATTGATTTTCCATCAACAGAATCCGAATCTTGTTTCCGGCTTCTGTTAAGTCTCTTTTAAATTCTGCAAACTCATCGTTGTTGTACCAGCGCTTGTTGGCCTCTACATGGCGCAAGTCTTCTAAGTTAAAACTGTGATGCGTGGCAACTGCTACTTCGCGCAAACAGCGGTGGATTTGATCGTTATTCAACATAGGTTATGATTGAATGGCGTTAAACACTACGTTTTCCATAAATTCATATAACTTGGTATATCGCTCTTTGCCCGTTCCAATGGCAGTTAATGATGGCAGGTGTTCCGAAAAAAATAACTGCTGGTGGCCCGTTACCAAAATAGTACTTATCAATGATGAGGCATGCTCATATGATGGATTTATCTCCAAAATAACAGAAGCTATCTTTCGGTTAACCGATTTGAAGCCCCTGAACAAACCTTCTTTATTATAATCATCAACACCTTTGGTCAAATACGTTTTGTCTAATTCCGCAATGACTATGCGATGGAGCGCCTCTTGATTAACAAACTCAAACGCTTCATCGTATTTTTTCTCTTGCGCCAGTAAACGCAGGCAAGCACGCAATTTGTCACTTGAATTTTGCAGCGATCCGGTAGCGATATCGATACGATACTCGATCCAGTGCCAATACCACGAAATCAGATAAACCAAGAGTTTATGTTTGTTTTCGAAGTATCGATAAATGGAAGCTTCTGTTGAATTGATCTCTTCGGCCAGTTTTTTGAATGTAAAATGCTCAAAGCCCAGCCGATCGATCATTTCAACACTTTTTTGAATGATGTTTTGACCTAATTGGGTATGCTGCGGATCGCGTAAGTATAAATGCTCGTTTAATTTGAAAGCAAGTGTAGCCATTTTGATGATTTTACAATCAAATATAATAGTATTACTATCAATAATCGTAAAAACCGGTCAAAAGGTTTCAACCCGGCCATAAAAGGTTAAAAAAATCAGGGTTTTAGAATTGTTTCTCGCACCAAAATCCAGCAACCCATAGCTAGTGTAAACCAGCCAAATGCCTTTTTTAGCTTGATTCCTGGGATTTTACGGGAAAGAACATTGCCAATGTGAACTCCAACGATAGCAATGGCGGTAATGGTTAACAAAAATTGCCAGTCCATTTTTGAATTGAGGGCATCTCCTACAAAACCAGTCAATGAATTGATCGCTATAATAAAAAGTGAGGTTCCAGCAGCGGTTTTCATGGGCAAACCGGTAAGAAGTACCAAAGCAGGTATAATCAAAAAGCCACCACCTGCTCCTACTAAACCAGTTAAAAATCCAATCAGGGCACCTTCAATGATGATCAGTTGTGTCTGAAATTCCTTTCTTCGAGGCTGAATATCTCTACGGCCTTTAATCATTGGCACAGAGGCAAGCACCATCAAAATGGCGAAGATGCCTAGAAGTAACAACCGCTTGGTAAATATGAACTCATTCCACTGGAAGAGTACATCGGGTATGGCTGGAACTATAAACTTCCGTGTGATGAAAATGGTAACAATGGAAGGAATGCCAAACAAAAATCCTGTGCGGATATTCACCAAGTGATCGCGGTATTTTGGTACCGCACCGGCAAAACTGGTAGCGCCAACAATAAATAGTGAATACGCTGAAGCTGTGACCGCGTCTATTTGAAAAAGATACACCAGAATGGGAATGGACATGATCGATCCGCCACCTCCCAATAACCCTAATAGCAATCCAATTAAAATAGAGGCTACATAGCCGAAATACTCTAAGTACATGAGGGCAAGCTAAAAAAGGTAAGGGACATCTCCGGCCAATTCAAAAAATTATTCGCGTAGTTCTCGTATTTCAAAATCTTTTCCTTTTCCAAACTTGAGCAAATCGCCAATGGTATAGCGCTCAAGGGTATGCAAATCTTTCACACGAAAATCTTCATTGGATAGCACTGTTTCCAGCTCAAACTCGTAGCGATCGCCATAGTTGATCAGATAATATTTTCTGCCGGCCCGAAGTGATGCAAATGAAAGTCCTGCCATACTAAATCAGGTCCTCTTCGCGCTCCAACATTAAGATCGATGCTTGTGGTACAATGAAGTATTTCTCTCCTTCGTAAATTACTTCAATTGCACCTTTCTGCAAATAAATAGCCAAATCTCCCTCCTGCGCCTGCAAGGGTAAATATTTTACCTGCTCTTCTCTTCCTTTCCACGAGTCATCTTCATCGGCAGGTAATGGCAACGGGTAGCCAGGGCCTGCTTTAATGACATAGCCGCGCTGAATTTTTTCTTTCTCCTGCACACTGGGTGGTAAATAAAGTCCACTTTCTGTTTTATCCGATTCTTTTGCCGGGCGAATCAAAACTCGATCACCCACAACAATCAGTTTTTTCAGTTTATTGTCTGCCGTTACTTTCATCTTACATCACAAAATAGATACTATAAAGTCAGTTTTTCCGGTTCTTGAAAATTATTCCAAAAAAGAAGCAGCAAAACGGAGTTCCCAATAAGTTGATAAAACAAAGAAATATGTTTTGTTACAACGCAGCGATAAATATTCCGATTAGCGTCAATTGCTACAAACATCTTAGGGTTTTGCCTGAGGTGATCCACCACCACTTCTACACGATTAACAAAATCGTAGTATACTTTATCTTCCCAATTTTGCAGAAGGTAGTCCAGATTTTGATTGTATGTCTCCCTCGCTTTGTGAGTCCAACTAATTTGATAGGTCATGCCCGACCTGTTTGTTTAATGTTTTTAATGACTTGTTCATGTTCTACATACTCCTTTTTCTCAACTTGAAGTAGGGCTTCTTCAAGCGATGCTTTTAACTTAGGATTCATTGTATCCCAATGATTTTTCTCTAAGGATAAGAAATCATTTACCTGATTTAGAACAGCCTCGTCTTCTGTATTTACGAGTTTTTCTATCAAACTATATTTAAGCGAAGCGTCCATTCTTAAAATTAATAATTTTACTCGAAAAGATTAGCTTGATCTTTTTTACCCTGGGTTTCAACCTGCGTGGTATACAAAGGAAGTTTGTTGATTTCTTTCATTAACAGCGAATCGTGGGTAACAATTCCCTTTTGATTCGCTTCACTGTTAATTTTATCGTTCTCTAATTCCAATTCCTTCAGATTGATTTGCTTGGCCCGTTTTTCAATGGGCGGATTCAACTTCTCTGATTTTTCAAATTCTACTACTTTGTCCAGAATATCTTTTGGCAAGTCAGCTTCGCTCCGATAGACCAACTCAAAAAACTGTTTTGCAAAGAAACCATCAATCTGAATTCTTCTTTTCGAAAGGTGAACAAATTTGCCAATTACGCGACAAATATTTTCACGCTCTTCCGGGCTCAACTGATCCACGAAGTCGTAGTCTTCAATTTTCTTCAACGACAAAATAATGGGTTCGAGCGAATCAATGGAAATTACAAACACCGTGTAATCGGGCAACTTGTATTCATACTGACCCAGCGCATCGAGTGTGTTGGTAGGAACCACCAAAAACAACTCTCTGCGCACACCCTCTTCCTTCACATACTTGCTAATGCTATCTGTTTGATTTTTGATATATGATGGGAAATTGGACAAGTCATCACTGGCGGGGCTCTTCGCATCGAAAATGATAAATTCATCTTTGATCTTGATGGTGTTATCCGGGCTCCCTTTGAATGGCACTTTATCTACATAGTCAATTCCATGCCGATTGCAGATCGCTTTGATACGTCCCTTCACATTTTCTTCGTGAGCCGTCCAGGTTTCTTTTAATCTTTTTAATCGTTCGATTTCTGCCCGGTTTCTGATATCCACTTCGGCTTCGCGATCTTTCTGAATTTTTTGTTGAATCTGATTGAGCGCTGCCATCGACTTCTCGTACTCCACCTTTCGATGTTCTTCTAAGCTCTGAAATTGCGTCAATTGCTCTTTCATCCGTTTCGCTTCCTGCTCCAACCTTTCTAAGGTGCTTTTTGTAACTGCCAGTTCATTGGAAAGCTCGGTGCCTCTGCGCAGATAAATTTTGTTGGCTTCCGAAAGAGATGATAGTTCTTTTACACGTTCTTCCTTTTCTTTCAGTAAATGATCTGTAGATCCGCTCAGTCTCACATTCTCCGCTTCCAATCGGCTTACGGTTTGTTGTAAATTCGTACTTGCCACCTTTTCGACAGTAAGGGCATTATCCAATCGGGCACTTTCCGTTTTTAATGATTCTGCTTTCGTAATGAGCTTTTGCAATTCGCCATTGGCATCTACTAACTGAGAAATAATTTTTCCCCAACCGAAAATTCGCTCCAACAAACCAATGCTTCGCAACTTCTCGAAAAAACGCCTCAAATTTTCCTGATCCAATTCCATACGCATGATTCGTTGCACAAATTTAGAGCATTTCGGTTAGCTTCATGCACCTTGCCTGTTTACATTATAAAATTCAGGCGGTTTGAGTACCTTTACCAACACGAGTATTTTACACTTATGATCGACACAATTACTACCAGCCAAGAAGCCATTGCTTTAGAAGAAAAATTTGGAGCACATAATTACCATCCTCTTCCGGTGGTGCTTAGCAAAGGCGAAGGCGTTTTTCTATGGGATGTAGAGGGCAAGCGCTATTTCGATTTCTTATCGGCTTATAGTGCCGTAAACCAAGGACATTGCCATCCGCGAATTATTCAAGCATTGATCGATCAAGCCAAAGAACTAACACTTACTTCGCGCGCATTCTATAATGACAAATTGGGCGTAGCCGAAAAATTCGTGTGTGATTTGTTTGGATATGAAAAGGCCTTATTTATGAACAGCGGTGCCGAAGCCAATGAAACGGCTATCAAACTGGCTCGCAAATGGGGTTATACCAAAAAAGGAATTCCTGAAAATCAGGCAGTGATTGTAGCCGTGAAGAAAAACTTTCATGGACGAACCACCACTATTATTAGTGCTTCTACAGACCCTTCTTCACAAAAAGGTTTTGGCCCGTTTATGCCGGGCTTCGAAATTGTAGAGTATGATAACGTAGCTGCCCTGGAAAAGGCTTTGGCCAATCCGAATGTATGCGGACTATGGATTGAACCGATTCAAGGAGAAGCTGGAGTGTATGTACCGCATGAAGGTTATTTAAAAGCAGCCGAAAAATTATGCAAGCAGCACAATATATTGCTGATGATGGACGAAATTCAAACTGGTATTGCCCGCACCGGTAAGATGTTAGCTTCATCCCATGAAAATGTGCGACCTGATTTATTAATTCTGGGCAAAGCACTATCCGGGGGCGTGTTGCCCATCTCTTTGGTGTTGGCCGATGATGACATTATGCTGGTGATCAAACCTGGCGAGCATGGATCCACTTTTGGCGGCAACCCGTTGGCGGCAGCGGTGGTGATGGAAGCGCTGCGCGTAATTGAGGATGAGAAGCTGGCCCAAAATGCGGAACGCCTCGGAAAAGTATTTCGCAACCGCATGACAGCTTTCATGCAAAAAACGAACATGGTTAAATTAGTGCGCGGCAAAGGTTTATTGAATGCGATTGTAATTAATGACACTCCCGACAGCGAGACTGCATGGAACATCTGTTTGAAGTTTGCCGAAAATGGTCTTTTGGCAAAACCTACACATGGCAACATCATTCGATTGGCACCTCCGCTGGTGATCACCGAAGAGCAGATTCACGAGTGCTGTGATATTATTGAAAAATCAATTTTAGAAGCAACGAAGTAACCAAAGATGATTTCATGGAGTGAGTTGGCCAACTATCCACTGGAAAAGAAAATTTCCTTACTCTATGAACATGCCCACTTTGTTATGGCCATTCGCTATTACAAGCACAAAGTGAATTTGTATTTATTGGGTGATGAATACGTAGAGGTATTTATCAACCACAAACAGACAATTATCGAGCGAATTGCTCCATTGGATCGCGCGCACACACGCATGAAATTCTATTCGGATCAGATTAAGCTGCCCGAATTTGAAAGTTAAGCCCCAAAAAAAGAGGCTTCTATCAGGAAGCCTCTTTCTTTATCTGAATATTTTCGGGCTTAGGCAGCCACTGTGTCTTGCGATTTGGCTTGCTGCTTCAATACCACAATTTTCTTTGCCTTGTAACCGCAGTATCCGCACAAATAATGCTTAATGATTTCACCTTCCTCAGTAGCTGTAGGTGTTTTGGTGATTTCCTCTTTTACTACTTTGAAAGTTTGATAGTTACACTCAGGGCATTGGATTGCATGCAAGTGACCAGCGTACTTTTCAATTTGAATGAATCCTGTTTCTTCATCTTTCCACACATCGTAGTCCACTGAAAACACGTTTTCTTCAGCTTGCATACCTTCATCCAGATACGCATCTTCTTCTTCTTCGCTCAGCAATTTCATTGGCTTGCCGGTTTTAGGAGAAATCCGTGGCTTATAGCGCAATACCTTCAGGCGCTTTTCAATAAAGAAGGGATAATAAAACTTAAGCAAGTTTTGAAGAATCATTGCAATCACCAGACCCACCGCTATTGTCAAGAAACCTCTTACGAAAAAGAGCACAGGGCTCATTTTTTCGATGTTGGAGTTACCATAGCAACATAAACCGATAACGATAATGATCGATGCGATCCACAAATATTTAATTTCATGCTTATTGATGAAATCATACTTGTTCTTGTTTCCACTGGTTGTAGACAAACGGATAAAATAGCCAACGGCTACCAAAATGCCTATAGCCCAAAAAACATAGCCCAGATTAGCTGCGAGATTATTCCAATCATCGTATTTGTGGGGATCAATGTCGTCTAAAGGTGAAGTCATAGGTTTAAAACTTTAGGGGTTTACGATGTTATCAATTCCAAATATAGCCAAAACACTAAAATCCGCATCAAAAAATCCAGAAAAAGAGAATAATTAATCGTTAAGATTAAACAATAAGGGGCAAACTAAAGTTGCGAATCGACTTAACGCTTTCATCTTGGTCTTCGAGCATGCCCATATGACCGCTGAATTCCAGAACTTTAAGGGTAGTGCGCCCCGAAAGGGAAGCCATTTGTTCGGATACCGTTAAGGGAATGATAGCATCAAAGCGCCCCGCCAAAATCAATAAATTATAGTCCAAGAATTGATCGCGAGCAGGGCGATCGCGCATAGCAACCGAATATTGAAGGAGGGTATCCAATGGGGTTTCCAATGCCATGGCATGCACAGCAGGAATAGCCGCATGTTCTTTTTGATGAAAAAGGTTGGGAACAAACGTATCTACAAAAGGTGCAACCCCATAATTTTTGACAAATTCAATGGTTTTATTGCGATTTGCCTTCTTTTCTTCGGTGTCTGCAAATAGTGTAGAGTGAAACAATACGATCCCTGCAAATAACTCAGGCTTGGCCGCCTGTATTGCTAATGCTACATAGCCACCCAGTGAGTGCCCCACCAAAACGCAATGGTTAATCTTCATCGATTCCAACTCTTGAATCAATCGGTGGGCGACCGATTCGATGGAGAGTGGAGTTATCAAATCGCTCTTTCCAAATCCAGGCAAGTCAAAGGCTACAACGGAAAAATTAGTGGCTAATAGCTCACCAAAACCATCCCAGATTCGATGGGTTTCGCAAAAGCCGTGTAGTAAAATAATCGGGGGACCGGAACCTAGTTTCTTATGATACAGGCTGCTCATTAATGAACCAATGCCTTTGCGTTTTCAAGCATCATTAAAACAGTTTGCTCGATGGCATCTGCATCAAATCCACATTCTTTATGTAATTCAGATTGTTCGCCATGTTCAATTACCTGATCCGGAATGCCCAAGCGTTTGATCCAGGCATTGTATTGGTGATCGGCCATAAATTCCAAAATAGCACTTCCCATTCCGCCTTGAATACAGCCATCTTCTACCGTAATTATTTTAGAATAATTTGAGAACACTTCGTGTAAGAGCGCTTCATCCAAAGGTTTTACAAAACGCATATCGTAATGCCCGATGGAAATGCCTTGTTTTTCCAATTTCTCACAAACCTCCACGGCATAGTTCCCGATATGGCCAATAGTGAGTATCGCCACCTCCTGCCCTTCTTTAATTTTTCTTCCGGTTCCGATTTGAATTTCTTCGAATGGGGTTTTCCAGTTAGGCATAACACCTTGTCCGCGTGGATAGCGAATGGAAAATGCCTGCCCTTTGCGGGGAAGTTGTGCGGTGTACATTAAGTTGCGCAACTCCGATTCGTTCATGGGCGAAGCCACAATAATATTAGGTACACAACGGAAGTAAGCGATGTCATACGCGCCATGGTGAGTCGGACCATCCGCACCTGCAAAACCGGCTCTGTCTAAGCAAAAATTTACCGGCAAATTTTGAATACACACATCGTGCACTACCTGATCGTAGGCGCGCTGCATGAACGAGCTGTAGATATTACAGAACGGCACCAGGCCCTGTGTAGCCAATCCAGCCGAAAAAGTAACTGCATGTTGTTCAGCAATGCCTACATCAAATGCACGTGTGGGCATTTCTTTCATCATGATGTTCATGGACGAACCGGAAGGCATGGCTGGAGTGATTCCTACAATTTTATCGTTGGTTTTGGCTAATTCCACTAACGTGTGTCCAAACACATCTTGGTATTTTGGAGCCTGCGGTTGACCGTAAACTTTCTTATGAATTTCACCGGTAATCTTATCGAATGTGCCGGGTGCATGCCAAGTTGTAGCGTTTCCTTTTTCAGCCGGGCCGTAGCCTTTTCCTTTGGTGGTAATGCAATGAAGAATTTTGGGTCCTTTGATCTGCTTGAGATCATTTAAGATGGCGACCAGATGATCCACATCATGGCCATCTACAGGGCCGAAATAGCGAAGGTTGAGCGATTCGAATAAATTGCTTTGACTCAGCAAAGTGGATTTGATACCTGTTTCAATTTTCGAAACAATTTCCTGTGCACTCTTACCGAAAGTTGACAGCTTGCCAAGCATGTTCCACACATCTTCCTTCAACCGGTTATAGGTTTGAGAAGTAGTGATGTCGGTCAAATAATCTTTTAAAGCACCCACGTTCGGATCGATGGACATGCAATTGTCATTGAGGATAATGAGCAAGTTGGTGTCTGAAACTCCGGCATGGTTCAGACCTTCAAAAGCCATTCCTCCGGTTAATGCGCCATCGCCAATGACGGCCACATGTTGCTTGTCGTCTAACTTTTGGTACTTCGAAGCCATGGCCATTCCCAATGCTGCGGAAACCGAAGTAGAGGAGTGCCCCACACCAAATGCATCATAAGGACTCTCTTTCCTTTTCGGGAAACCGGAAATGCCTTTGTACACGCGGTTGGTAAAGAAGTTGTCGCGCCTTCCCGTAAGGATTTTATGACCATAAGCCTGATGGCCTACATCCCACACGAGTTGGTCATACGGTGTATTTAAAACATAATGAAGCGCTACCGTCAATTCAACCACACCTAAGCTGGCCCCAAAATGACCGCCATACACAGAAACATTATCAATAATAAATTGACGAAGTTCATCGCAAAGCTGAACGAGTTGAACCTGATCTAATTTTTTCAGATCGGCAGGGCTTTCGATTTTAGACAACAATTTTCCGGGTGTGATCAGCATTTTTTAGGTGTTTTGGGCAGCTTCCTATTAAAACAGCATCCCAATGTAAGTGTTTTAGAATGTTTTAGGCAGGTTTAGCCACAAATTTACAGATTTAACAATTACTACGGATTTCTAGTTGGTTTTGGATAATTTTGCCGTCCACTATTTTTATGGAACAAAAACCGTTTGAGATTCACCTGCCTTTGTTTGAAGGGCCTTTTGACTTGCTGCTATTCTTCATCGAGCGCGATGAATTGGAGATAAACGACATCCCGATTTCAAAAATCACCAACGATTTTTTGGACTATTTGCGGCAACTTGAAACCATGAATATTGAGGTGGCCAGCGAGTTTATTCTAGTTGCGGCCACGTTGATGCGGATTAAATCAAAGATGTTATTGCCACGCCCGCAACTGGATGAACAAGGCAACGAAATTGACCCGCGCGAGGAATTGGTGAAACATCTGATGGAGTACAAAAAGTACAAGTCTGTGGTGGAACAATTCCACAAAATGGAGGAGAGTGAGTTGATGAAAGAAAAGCGCGGCAATTTGATGAAAGAACTTCGTCAATTGGCCGAAAGCACCAACGTGGAGGCCGAATTACAAGATGTAGATCTCTTCAAACTGTTAACAGTTTTTGAAAAAGTGCTGAAGCGGCAGGAAGAGGAAAAAAACAAGCCGGTGCATCAGGTGATTCAATACCCTTACACCATTGAAGGGCAAAAGCAATATATATTAGAGCAAATCAATAGCAAGCCACGCGTTGCCTTTATTGAGTTGTTTGAAAATGCGCCCACTCGCATTGCTTTAATTTTTAACTTCCTTTCCATTTTAGAATTGTTGGCCAATGGCTTTATCAACATTCAGCAAGGCGAAGGTTTTAATAATTTCTGGGTGATGCGACATGAAGAAGTGTCCTCTGAAATACCTTCTGACGTACCTTCTGAAAGTTAAGTCATAGGAATGCTTACTGTTACTTCGGTAAACTCGTACTGCGTGCTTTGAATGTGTACTTCCCCTCCTAATTTTTCGGTGGCTTTCTTGACGAGGTACAATCCCAAACCATTGCCGATGGATTTTTCTGATCCGCGGTAAAACATATTAAACAATTGATTTTTGATTTCCGGATTGATTCCGGAGCCATTGTCACGTACTGACAGAATCAGTTGGTCATTCTGCATGCTAATTGTGACTTTGATTTTCAAATCAACTCCTTCTTTCCGAAACACAATCGAGTTTTCAATCAGGTTTTCTAAAATTGTCTTTAGAAATTGAATGTCTGAATACAATACAAGTTCATTTGGAATATCGGCTACCAAAAAGTCGGTGTTTTCCCAAATCAAGGGTTGTAGCGTTTTGGATACATCGCTGATCAACTGTTCAAAGTTGACTTTGGTTTTTTCAATTTCATCTTTAAATACTTGGTGAATATTTAGCAGTTTAGAAAGGACGCGGCCCATTTCAATAGCAGTAAACTCAATCCGGTTAATATTTAATTTTTGCAGGGCCGGATCAGGTTCGCGCTGCGTGATCATGGTAAGGCCTTGAATACGAAGGATAGGGCCTTTCAAATCGTGCGATGCGCGGTAGATAAACGTATCGAGTTCTTTGTTGCTTTCTTTTAGTTTCTCTAAAGTTACCATCAATTCGCGCGTGCGCTCTTCCACAATCAACTCCAAATTCGAATTCATTTTTTGTAGTTCTTCATTTTTGAAAATGATTTCTTTTTGGGCGTCTTCGAGTCGGTCGCGCTGGTATCCGATTTCAGCTTTTTGTTGCTCGAGTTTTTCGTTCTTCACCTGAATCTCTTCCGTGCGCATCTTCACTTTCGCTTCCAGGTTTTCATAAAGCAATGCATTTTCAATGGAGATGGCCATCTGGGGAGCTAAGATATCCAGCAATTCTAATCGTTGTGCGGTGAATGTATCGTAGGCTAAATTATTCTCCAGATAAAAAATGCAACTTAGTTTACCTTTTCGAATAACGGGATAACACAGAATCGATTTGGGTTGCTCACGAATGATGTACTCGTCATTGCCAAACTGGAGGTCTTTATACGCATTGCCAAAAACCAAACTTTTCTTAGTACGTGCCACGTAATGGATCACCGACAAGGGTAAGTCCTTCGCCAACTCCAATGGGCTATGCATCATAGCATGGCGATCTACCAAAACTTTGAGTTGATTGTTGTCATTATCGATTAATGCACCACGTTGTGCACCAGCACTTTGTTCAACAATTACCATCATTTTTTCAAGCAGAGCACCCAACACCAGTTCTTGGGAGATGGCTTGATTGGCTTTTACTACTGTATTTAAATCCAGCGCCTGACTGTTATTGAGGCGCAACGAATCATTGTTTTCAAATACAGTATATTCATCTACACGCCTATAGCGCAAAAGTTTCCCAAACTGTGCAGTAAGATGTTTTACTTTCTCAATAGCGCCCCATTGGGCATAAGCGCGTACAGCGCTTTCCAAATTATATACCGCAATAGATTCTCGGTTTTGTTCCAAGTAATATTTCCCAGCTAACTCATAAGCAAGTGCTGCCTCTTGAATAAATTGATTTTCGCTGGCACGTCTTGCCGCTTCTTCATAGCAGGTGGTCGCTTCATATCCTTTGCCTTGCAGGCGATAGTATTCAGCCAATAACAACTGATGCCGATGGCCATGATGCTCTGGAGAAAGCTTGGCCCACTTTTCCAGTTTTCGCAGGTTTCCCCTAACGCGTTTAATTACTGTGGAAGAAGCTTCTTTACTTTTCGCTTGCGCTGCATAAATCAATGCCTCATAAAAGAAATAGACCGGATACATAATTGATGCAATTGCGCTCTCAATATACCGCTCTGCTTTATTGATATAGGTGAGTGCATGTTCGTGTTGATAAAACAAAAAGTGGAGGTAGGCTTTTTGCATGTAGCACGCGAACAAAGAAGATTTGTCATTTGCTTGCTGATGGATCTCAATCATCACCGACTCATCGTAACCTCTGCCAATGAGTTCTGTGGGATTTAATGCGCCACCGCGTAAGTTGATTACTGTTTGTAAAAAAATCTTATTAAAAATTAATGGTGTATTTTGATTGTAAGATTGAATGATCTCATCGCGCTGAGCTGCCTCTTGCTCAAGTCGCATCAGTGACTGGCTCAAGCAAAAACTATAGAGGGTTTGATTAAACAAGCACAATGCAGCATACTCAATGTCACCAGATTCTTTGGCTGCGTCAAAGTAAGTGGGCAGCGCCAGCACAAAATGACCCGGATGTATCTTCCAATGATTGAGAAATCCATTGATCACAATCATGGTGCGCACTCGCAAGCTTTTAGACGGAAATTGATCCAGAAGTTTCTCGGCCACTTGTCCTAATCTGTATCCTCCTTCAATATCTCCTAAGACGCCTGTCTTTACCACACCAAAAGAGGCATAAGCGAATGGTGAATACTCGCAATTGCCATACTTCAATGAAAGTTCTACTTGCTTAAAAACCAGCAGCGGAAAAAGATTGGGGTTTGCAAAATAGGCGGCACTATTTACACTCACCAAAATGCGCATAGCCGCCAGTATTTTTTCGTTCTTCATGGCCGGCAAGTCCACCAAAGCACCATCGCTTTTACGGGCCAATGAAAATTGAAGAGTTAAAAGTGAAGTCAGAATATTTGCTCTATTGGGGTGTGCAGGGAAATGAACACCTAGCATGGCAGCCACATCGATTGCCAATGTAACCGCTTCAACTAATTTATTCCGCGATTGGTAATAATGTATCTTTACCTCATAGGCTTTGATTTGATCGAGAAGTGATGAAGTGTGGTTTAAAACCTCGGCAATGGCATACTCCATTCTTTCGAAATTGCCCACCAAATAAGAGGTATCAGCAATCTCATTAAACAACTGCAAGGTGAGCTGGTAATCGGTTTTCCATGGCTTGAAGGGTTGAAGCCAAAACCATGCGTCCTGAAAATATTCATTCGCCTGAGGAAATGCCACTGAACGTTTTGCTCGCATTCCGGCATCCAAATTAAATCGAGCCACTTGTTGCTTCAACTTATCATCCCGAATCAGTGCTTTCGATAAGCGAAAATGGTTGACAATTTCAAAAAGATGTTGGTCGGTATCTTCCGATTGAAACTGCACCAGATTCATAGCAATTTTATAATGCCAATGCTGTTTTTGTTCTTCCTCCAACAACGAATAGGAAGCTTGTTGAATGCGGTCGTGGGTGAATCGGAATTTTTGTGATTCGTTTTGATTCATAACCCGGCCAATCGCAGCATAGGTAATCAAACCGTTTTTGATGGCATCCTGTAAAAAAGCCAGGATTACCTGATCGTGATTTTCCAATACGCTGGCCAACTGATACACTGAAAAGTCACGACCAATGCAAGAGGCTACCATCAACGCTTGTTGCGTGTTAGGTTCCATTTTTCGAATGGATTGACAAAGCAGCTCTACTACATTATCCGTAATGGTGAGATTTTCGATTTCCGTTTCGTTCCATGTCCACCCCACTGCATTTTGCCAACGGAGGTAGTTTCGCTCGTATAGCGACTTTAAAAACTGATTAACAAAAAAAGCGTTACCCAGTGTTTTGCGCTGCACGGCTTGCGCCAGCGCATGCGCCTGACTCATGTTGCAGTTGATGGTTTCCAATACGATCTGCTGAATTGCCTCCAGCGGCAAAGGCACCAGCGACAAATATTCGATTGGCTTACTTTTTTCAATATCATTTAAGATGGCTACCAATTGTGTGTTGGCTGTTCTTTCTTCTTCCCGGCAGGTGGCAATCAAAAACACCTTTCCTAAATCTTTTTCAGTAAGAATGGCTTTGATTAATATCAATGAAGCTTCGTCTGCCCATTGCAAATCATCCAAGAACAAAACCAGCGGATGTTTGGCGCTAATGATTTTGATAAAGTTGGTGAACACATAATTAAATCGGAAGCCCGCTTCGCGCGATCCGAGTTGTGTTAAAGGAGGCTGCGGACCCAAGATGAGTTGTAACTCAGGTATTACTTCTGTCAATACATTTCCGGAATCGCCTACGGCTCTATTCAATACTTGCCTCCACTCTTGAATAGATTCCTCCGGCTCGCTCAAAAGAATATTGGTCAATCCTTTGAATGCGGAAATGATGGCGCTATAGGGTGAGCTCAACTGCGGGATATCGTATTTACCGGAAACAAAGTAGCCATGATGCTCCAGCAAATACGGATGCAGATGTGCGGCCAGTGTTGATTTGCCAGATCCTGCCTCGCCAGTAATAATTAAGATTTCACAAGAAGAGCTTTGAATAACTCGAGCCAGCATTTCGCGAAGTATTGCAGTTTCGCGTTCGCGACCCAGCAATAGATGAGGAATATTAAAACGACCAAAATGATCACTCTCTGCTAAGGGAAACTCACTGATTGTGCCTGTTTGTTCGAGCTGCGATTTACATTTTACTAAATCATATTTTACACCTTCCAAAGACTGATAGCGCATTTCAGCATTCTTCGCCATCATTTTTTTGATGATCAGTGAAATCATCATCGGCACTTCGCTCTTCAATTCATACACGCTTTTAGGCTCAATCGCTAAGTGAGCGTGAATCATTTCAGTGGGGTCGGCAAATGAAAACGGTAGTTGACCAGTAATGCATTCATACAAGGTAGTCCCCAATGAGTACAGGTCGGTGCGGTAATCTATTTTCCGGTTAGTTCGGCCAGTTTGCTCCGGAGAGAGATAAGCCAATGTTCCTTCTAATGATTCTTTAACTGGCTGCTCACGCAATACTCCAAAAGGGGTAGCCAGATCAAAGTCAATAAACGTGGAGGATGTAAGCGAATCATTTACGATGATGTTTTCAGGATTGATATCTCGATGATAAAATCCTTTTTCATGAATCTGAAACAATTGATCTGTCAACTGAATGGATAACTCAAGGAATTTTTTTATGTCCAGCCCACCGTTATTCTTAATCCACTCCTTCAGTGTTTTACCGGGCACATATTCCAACACAAGTCCCTCCCGATTATTGAGCTTCAGTTTTTCTAATGCCTTGCGGACAAAAGGCAGATCGAGTTGGCGTGTGACATTAAACTCATCTGTCAACTGCTTGAGGTGACCATTTCTTACACTTGTAGGGTTTAATAACTTTAGAACTACCACTTGGTCCCATTCGGCACTCTTCCAGCGGTAAACCGACCAAAAGGAGTTCTCTTTTAAAACAATAGCATCGGGGGGAAGGTCTTTCATTCGCTGTAGCTATTCCGATTTTAAGTCATTTAATTATGGTCGTATGGTCGTATTCTTTCAAAATGTACATGAATAGTGAAATAGTCACATCTATCTATCAATCCATCAATTGTATTGTATATTTGCGCCCCGAAAAAATAACGGGAAGTCAATATTAAAATAAATCTTTTCCATGAAAGAAACATCAATTTTATCACAAACTTTAGTTGAGGAAGGAATTCATTATCGCTTAATGGAATCGAGCGATTTACAGGCAGCGGCTGAGTGCTTTGCAAGAAGCTTTCAACGCGAACCGATGGTGCGGCAGCTCGGAATTCAAAAAGAAGAATTTATACCGTTTGCACTCGTATGCTGCCAGCAAGCAATTGAACAAGGAATGGGACTGGTAGCGATTGATGAGAGTACGAACGAAATTGCTGGTTTCACCATTTTACAAGATGCGCTTGATGAAATTCAGTTTGATATCACCGCTCATCAAAATTTCTTACCCATTTTTGAAATGCTTGGGCAATTGCAAAGCAAATACATTGCCGATAAAAAAATTACAGCCTACGGAGAAGTAGTGGTCTCTTTTGTTACTGGCGTGCATCCCGAATACCAAGGTACAAAAGTAGCTTTCCTTCTTTTCGGACAATCGTTGGAGCTTGCCAAGGCAAAAGATTATAAAAAAATGATTACGGAAGTTACTGGTCGGTTATCACAGAATGGTGTAAGAAGACGCTACGCTTTTACACCGTATGCCAGTATTTTGTATCGTGAGTTTTTGTTTGATGGTCAAGCCATATTTGGCAACATTGAAGATCAGTCTCTATCTTGTGTACTGATGGAAAAAAGCCTCCTCAACTAAACCGAGCGTATGTACTGGAAACGGCTTACCAAAGAACAAATTAGTGAGCGCGTTTTTCAGGCGTTGAAGAAAAACGTTTCCTACAAACGCAACAAGATTATGGGTGTGCCGGGATCCTTTTTGGATTCGCGGGTATTTTATCACAAAGTAGCTGAGGGAGATCCATTATTGAGCGCCATGCTCGAAAACCCCAATCACATTGGGTGCCACACTATCGATAAAAAATCAGAATCGTTTTTTAGTGGCACGCACGAAATTGAATGTGAAGCAATCAAACTCTGCGCAGAAAAAATCATGCAAGGCCTACCGAACCAGCAAGACGGCTATATTGCAGGTGGCGGTACAGAAAGCAATATGGAGGCGCTGTGGGTATACCGAAATTATTTCACACAAACCTATCGCTGCCGCACCTCTGAAATTGGCGTACTCTTCTCAGAAGACAGTAGTATCTCGATTATCAAAGGATGCGACCTACTTGATATTCGTCCGATCGTAGTCAATGTAAACACCTCCACTCGAAAAATTGATAAAGAACATCTGAGGCAACAAATCATTTCCGCCAAAGATCGCGGTATCCTCTACTTCATTGTTGTATTGAACATGGGCACGGAAATATTTGGATCGGTGGATGATCCGGATTTAGTATGCGCTCAACTGGAGGAACAAAACGTGCCTTATAAAATTCATGTAGATGCGGGCATTGGCGGTTTTATCTATCCGTTTACGCAACCCAATCACAAACTCAGCTTTAAAAATCCCAAAATCACTTCCATCAATACCGATGCATATAAAATTCTGCGAGCTCCATTTGGCACGAGTTTGTTCATGATTCGAAAGGGATATATGGATTTTGCTTTAACGGAAGAAGCTCGCTATGTGGCCGGAAAAGATCACACAATTATTGGAAGCCGATCTGGAGCAAACGCTATCGCTATTTGGATGTTGCTCAAAACGCTAGGATCAAAAGGAATGAATTACAAAATGCAACGTATCTTTATTCGCACCCGTCAACTGTGTGAAGCACTCGATGCAAAACACATTGAATACTTTCATGAAGCCGGAATGAACATCGTGGCAATTAAAAACAAACATATGACGCGGCAAATTGAAAGTCACTACGGGCTGGTGCCCGATGACACTGAAAATCCAAAGTGGTGGCGCGTGATTGTGATGGATCACGTAGACAATGCCCTTATCGATGCTTTTATAGATCATTAACTTATGTATTGGAAACGTCTCCCCGCGTCTGAAATACGAAACACGATTAAAAAGGCATTTGATCGTAATGTGCGCTTTGGCAAAAGCAAGGTGATGGGCTTACCCATCTCATCGATGGATCCGCGCATTTTTCAGAAAGAAGGTGTACAGCAATCTCCTTTCTTGTATGCGATGCTTCAAAATGCCAATCATGGTGGTTGCCCCACGCAGGGAATCTCCGGAGATTTTTTTGAAGGCACTGAGCAACTGGAAATGGAGGCCATTCAAATTTGTGCCGAACAATTAATGGCCGGTAAACCCGGCATGCAAGATGGATACATTGCAGCCGGAGGTACCGAATGCAACATGCAGGCCGCCTGGATATTTCGAAATCTATTCAAGAGAAAATACAAAGCGGAGTCGCATCAGATTGCTATTGTGCATTCTGAAGATACACACTACTCTGTTTGGAAAATTGCCAATCTGCTAGGCATACAGCAACTTGTGATTGACGTGCACAAAACTTCCCGACAAATCAATTTGCAGGATTTACGCACGAAAATCAAAAAAGCAAAATCAGAAAAGATCGAGTACTTCATTGTAGTAGCTAACATGGGCACTACCATGTTCGGAACAGTCGATAACATAGACGACCTCACCACGGTGCTGGACGAAGAAGAGGTATATTACAAAGTACATGTAGACGGGGCATTTGGGGGATTTACCTATCCTTTCACACATCCGAAAAACAGTTTGAATTTTTCGAACAGCAAAGTAACGAGCATCAGTTTAGACGCGCATAAAATGCTACAGGCTCCGTACGGCACCGGAGTATTTCTCATTCGAAAAGGATATTTGAACTACCTGTCTACTACTGAGCCACATTTTATGGCGCATAAAATTCATACCCTTTCGGGAAGTCGCTCGGGTGCGAACGCGATTTCTGTTTGGATGATTTTGCGCGCGTTTGGTTCAAAAGGATTGCAGGCCAAAGTGAAGCGTGTAATGGATTTAAAGAAAAAAATGTGCGCTGATCTGGATAAGAAAAAGATTGAATACATCCACGATCCACACATGAACATTGTGGCTATTCACCATCGGCACATGGTGCGCGAAATTCAACATCACTATAACTTAGTTCCGGATAACCACGATCATCCTACCTGGTGGAAAGTAGTGCTAATGGATCATGTGAATGAATCGATGGTGCAGAGCTTTCTCGATCACTAGATTTACTTAACTGCATTATCAATCAGCCCGCCAGTTAGGCGAACTAAATCAATACGGCTGGAAAGACCATCAAAAATTGCCGCAAACTTTTCTAAAGCTGCAGCCTGATAATTCTCTTGTACGATGCGAAGGTCAATGGCACTGAGTGCTCCGTTCTTGTATCGCTCATTCGCCAAAGAAAGATTTAACTCAGCTGCCTCCAGTTTCGTTTGCGCGATTAACACTAGTTGCTTTCGCAGATTGTACAAATCATACGTAGCCAATAAACTATTTTCTAATGATGCTTTTAACTGATCGGTAGTTAGCTTGGCTATCTTTTCTTGTATTTGCGCATTATCAATGGCTCTTCGTAATTGTCCGCCATTAAATAATGTGTACCGCAAAGAAATGTTTCCATACGCACCATAGGAGTTACCGGTTTGCGTTTGTGGTGCCAACGCTGTTTCATTTACAGTTAGGTAGACCGGCTGCGTTGGGTTTCTATCCAGATAACCCACCAAATTTTCTACTTGATTTCCGGTATTGGTTCGGAAGTTAGCATTCAACTGATCCAAACTTCCGTTGGCACCGATGTTCAACAGAATAGATGGTGATAAATTGGCTTGCGCATTACGGGTGGCATTGTGGAATAACTCCTGACTAATAAACTGATTTTTAAGATTGGTATTTGAGCTCACCATTTTACTGTGCAGGTCTTCGTATAGATAAGCCTCATCTGTAAACTCTAAAGGATTGGTAAATTCATACGTCTTCGTGATGTTTTCGTTCAGCAACACATTCAATGTGCGGGTAGCGTTCTTTACAATGATTTCCTGACGCAACACATTCGATGAATCGGTTAGGTAATTGTTTTGCTCTTGCAACACATCAAATGAAATAGCTGAGCCTAAGCTCTTCTTCAATTTTACATAATCATATCGCTCCTTCGAAAATCCTCTATTCTTAATTAGTACCTGCAATCTTTCTTTTTCCAAAGCAGCCTGGTAGTAGCTAAGAATAATCGACTGCACTGTGTTTTCCATCACAAAAGCGGCATTTCCTTTGCTCAATGATTCGAGTTGCTCTAGGCGCTGCTTGGCAATTTTTACAGCAAATCCATCGAATAAAGTAAACTGTACATCCAACTGCCCAAGCACGTTGTTGGTAACGTTTCTACCTGCCACTGCAAATGGGTTGGCTGGCTTTCGTTCTACAACACTATTATTTTGACTGGCAATTAAATTGACCGTGGGCAACAAACCTGCTTGTCCCCAGTTATTATTCAGTTTTGCAGACTCTACATTGAGTTGCTGAATTTGTACACCAAAGTTATTCTTCAAACCTATTTGAACCGCATCTGCCAGACTTAGCTTTTCTTGTGCCAAGGATGTCATTGAAATCAGAAAGAACGTCATCAGTATCCACCATTGCCGTACAAGAAACTGTGGTTTGCTAATTATTTCTACGGATGCCTGTGGCGTAGTGCCTGCGGACTTTGTCTTACTTAACGCTAACATGCTTACTGCTGATGTATGAATAAATAGCTGGAATAACAAACAAGGTGAGAACGGTAGCAAACAACATTCCTCCAATTACGGCAATCCCCATGGAGACACGACTTTCTGAACCTGCACCAAGCGCCAAAGCAATGGGTAAAATTCCCAGGATAGTAGAAAGACTCGTCATGATGATGGGACGGAAACGTGAAACAGCTGCTTCCTTTACAGCATCTAGTACTGCAAGACCCTGCTCCTTTCGCTGGTTAGCAAATTCCACAATCAAAATACCATTCTTCGTCACCAAGCCGATTAACATGATAATTCCAATTTGACTGAAAACATTCAGTGTCTGATTAAAATACCAAAGTGAAATCAACGCACCAGCTAAAGCAAGAGGAACCGTGAACATGATCACCAACGGATCTTTGAAGCTTTCAAATTGTCCTGCTAAAATCAAATAAATGATTGCCAGTGCAATTAAAAATGCGAGATAAATGCTGGAAGAACTTTCAGCAAACTCACGAGAGGCTCCATCCAAACTCGTAGTGTAACTTTCATCTAACACCTCTGATGCAATGCGCTGCATTTCCTTTATACCATCGCCTAAGGCTACTCCTTTCGCCAATTGAGCCTGTACCTTAGCTGATGAGTAGCGATTAAAACGATACAATTGAGGTGGGCTGCTGCGCTCTTCAAAAGTCACCAGATTATCTAACTGAATTAATTCTCCGCGCTTGTTCTTGACATACAATGTTTTCAAATCCAATGGTTCGTTCCGATTCGCACGTTCTACCTGACCAATGATCTGATATTGCTTTCCATCCATAATAAAATTACCGAAGCGCGAACCGCTTAATCCCAATTGAAGTGTTTGAGAAATATCCAATACATTTACACCTAAGTTCCTCGCTTTATCACGATCAATCGTGATGTTGATTTCTGGTTTGTTAAACTTCAAGTCCAAATCAACAAAAGCAAACTTCGGACTAGCTGATGCCTTCACCATAAACTCGGGCAACACCTCCTTTAATTTTTCGATATCAGCTGCCTGGATCACGAATTGAACAGGGAAGCCACCTCTGCGATCTCCAATGGTTTGAGCTTGGGTAGTGAAGGTGCGAACCCCTGAATATTTCCGAACCTTCCCTGTGACGTCATCTACAATTTGCTGTTGGGTACGATCCCGCTCCTTTGGATCATTCAAAATAACGCGCACAAAACCTGAGTTTACACCATTCCCTCCAAAGCCCGGTGCCGTTACGCTCACCATACCATTTCGCTCAGGCACTTCGTCACTAATAAATTGAGTCAACTCTTTTACATAGCGATCCATGTATTCAAAAGTAGCTCCCTCTTGTGCCTGAGCTTGAAGGCGAAATTCGCTGCGATCTTCCAATGGCGCTAATTCAGAAGGAGTTACTTTTCCTAACAGACGGATAAGCCCGAACGCGACCAAAATCACGACAAAACCTAACCATCTGCGACTCATAAAACCTTCTAATAATGATGAGTACCCTTGCGTCAATGCATTAAAGAAAGGCTCTGTTTTACGATAAAGCCAAGGTTGCACTTCTCTGCGTCTCAAGATTTTTGAACTCATCATCGGAGTAAGTGTGAGTGACACGAAAGCAGAAATAGCGACCGCGCTGGCGACCACCAAACCAAACTCTCTGAATAATCGACCTGTTAATCCTTGCAAGAAAATTACCGGAAGGAAAACAGCCACAACAGATACCGTGGTTGAAATGACCGCAAAATAAATTTCAGTAGATCCTTTTCGTGCAGCTGTGTCCGGATCTTCCCCTTCTTCGACTTTCACATAAATATTTTCCAACACCACAATGGCATCATCTACAACGATACCAATAGCCAACACAATTCCTAATAAAGTAAGCACATTGATGGTGAAGCCCAGCATGTACATCACAAAGAAAGAACCAATCAATGAAATTGGAATGGTGGCAACCGGAATGATGGTGGTGCGCCAATCGCGCAAGAAAATAAAGATGATCGAGAGCACGAGGCAAAACGCAATAATGATGGTTTCGCCCACCTCAGCAATGGAAGCGCGAATGTATTTGGTAGAATCATAACTCATCTGGTAACTCACATCTTTTGGCAAGTCGCGCTGAATCTGATCTAACTTTTTATACAATCGATTAGCGATGTCGATGTTGTTAGCTCCGGGTTGCGCCACAATCGCAAGTGCGCAGCCAGGAATTCCATCTCTGCGTAATATGGTTCTTTCATTTTCCGGACCCAGCTTGGCATACCCTACATCGCTAAAGCGCACCACATTGTCGCCATCTTCTTTGATGATGAGGTTATTAAAATCTTCTTCGTTGGTGAGGCGGCCCATCGTGCGAACGGTGAGTTCCGTGTTTTGTCCTTCCACACGTCCGGAAGGCAACTCTACATTTTCACGATTCAATGCTTGCAACACATCCGAAGGTGCCAATTTAAGTGAGGCGAGTTTAATCGGATCCATCCACAAGCGCATGGAGTAGCGCTGTTGTCCCCAGATTTGTACGGCACTCACTCCGGGAATAGTTTGAATACGCTCTTTGAACATCACTTCGGCTATGCGCGAAATTTCCAGAAGGTTGCGCTTGTCGCTGCGCACGGTTAAGAAAATGATTGGGCTTGAATCGGCATCGGCTTTCTCCACAACTGGCGGATCGACATCTTGCGGCAACCGATTGAGTGCGCCTGAAACTTTATCGCGTACATCATTCGCAGCGGCCTCGATGTTTACACCCAATTCAAACTCAATGGTAATGTTGCTTCTGCCTTCACGACTAACGGAAGTTAAAGTACGAATACCGGGTACGCCATTGATTGCATCTTCCAAAGGTTCGGTGATTTGCGATTCCATTACATCGGCATTGGCACCTACATAACTGGTAGATACCGTAACAACCGGTGGGTCAACACTAGGAAATTCTCGCACACCCAAAAATGAAAAACCGATCACTCCAAAAAGAATGATCACCAGCGACATTACAATCGCCAGTACCGGACGGTTAATGCTGGTGATAGAAAGACTTGCCATCTGTTTTTTTATTTATTGATTTTCAACAACTCTACTTTTTCTCCTCATTGGTTTTAATCACCTCAATATCCAACCCTTGTCGTAGTTGAAGTATGCCGGTCGTCAGCAACGTATCTCCCGCTTTCAATCCAGATAAAACTTCCAAGGCGTTTTCCGTCCGAATACCCGTTTCAATTTTTACTTCTTGTGCTTTTCCGCCTTTCGCCAGAAATACTTTCTTTCCGCCTTGATCGGGGATCACAGCTTCCGTTGGAACCAGCAAAGCATTTGGCAACGACTCTAATATCAATTCCACTTTTACAAACTGACCGGGCAGTAAACTTCCGCTCTTGTTATCCGCTTGCGCGCGAATCTTCAATGTTCGGGTCTCCGGATCGATGCGCGGCTCAACCGCATACACCACACCTTGGTATACGGTTAAATCATTTTCCACTCGGCAAAAAATACGTTCGCCTGCTTTTACCTGCGGGCTGTAGCGGGCTGGAATAGCAAATTCAATTTTGGCAGGCGAAATGTTGTAAAGTGTGGCTACTACCGTTGATGGTGAAATGTAAGCTCCCAAACTCACGTAGCGCAAACCGATCACTCCATCAAAAGGTGCTTTGATTTTTGTTTTTTCGATCTGCGCTTCCAAAATCCGGATATCGGCAACAGTGGTGTTCAATCGATTTAATGCGTTATCGTATTCCTCTTGGCTGATCGCATCTTTCTCTAATAATTTACGCTGACGAAACTCATTATCCTGATTCAGTTTTTGGTTATGCTTTTGCTTCTCCAATTGTGCGCGGAGGTCGTCATTGTTGATTTCCAACAACAAGCTTCCTTTCGAAACAGGTTTACCCTCTTGAAACGAAATGCTAACTACTTTACCGGACGATTCGCTTTTTAACTCCAGTGACTCATTGGGTAAAACCGAACCGGTCACCACGAGTTTGTTATCTAATTTGGATTCCTTCAGTACAATAGCCTCCACCATTAGTTTTTGCTTGCCGCCTCCACCATTGGCGATGGGTGCATCTTTCTTAGACTTGAACCAGCCCAGTTTTGGCAAGGCAATCAAAAAAATAATGACCAAAACGATGCCGGATGTGAGAAGTGTTTTTTTCATTTGGTATTCAAAAAAATCTATTGGTGAGCGATAAAATGTTGATGCAATTGAATGATTTGAGGAATTACCAATTGCATTTCATCGTTTTCTATGATAAAGTCAGCTCGTTTCCTCATTTCTTCTTCAGGCATTTGTGCTTCCATAATCTTGCGAATGGCATCTTCAGTACGTTGCGGATCTCGTTGACGTACGCGTTTCATCCGCAAGGTTTCCGGGGCTGCCACCAAAATGCTTGCGTTTAATTTTTTATACGATCCAGACTCATACATCAAGGCTGCTTCGCGAATCACATATCGATACCCTGCTTGTTGATTTACCCACTGCTCGGTATCGATTGCCACGCGTGGATGAACCAATGCATTGAGCCGCTCACGTAAGTGGGGATACTGAAAAATTTGTTCGCTCAGATAACTTCGATTCAAGCTGCCATCGGTATTATAAGCCAAATCTCCGAATTCCGCTTTGATTTGACTGACCAATATTCCGTCAGTGGTCATAATAGCTTTCGCTCGGCTATCTGCGTCATAGACAGGAACACCCAGTGCAGAAAAGACTTTACAAACTAAACTTTTGCCTGAGCCGATGCCTCCCGTTACGCCTACTTGTAAAGGTTTATTCATTGGTGATGGAATCGATTTCTACAATACGGACATAGGGTGGTAAATTGAAGCGGGCAGGAATTACTTTTTTGTTTCGAACGCGTTTGCCAGTAGCAGTCCATTGTTTGTGTAAGTTTATTACCTCTGTCTCTTGGCGAATCGGAACCATCACCGTTATCCGTACGCTGTCTGTAGCGTCCAGTTGCCGATCGCGACTCCACTTCAGCGCAAAAGAGAGCGTACTTACCCGACCAACCTCAAACATTACTTTCACTAAAGATGGGTTTCTATTCAGATTTACACCTGAAGGCACACTTACATCAATTTCCTTTGAAAAATTTTCGCTGATGCCTTCATCATCTAGTAACAATGACAGGCTATCTGGAAGTTCATGCAATACACTTTTGGGTCCATCTACCGAGATGGAATCTGGCAACAATACAATTGGGCTGATGAGTCCATAGCCCTCTTTGAAGCGTAAATTTTTTGTATCGACCGTCACTTTAAAAAGATGAGCGTCACGTTCATCGATTTTAAGGTGAAGTGTATCGGTAACTACATAATTGATTTTCAACTTACCCAGTTGGGGCTCGAGTTGGGGAAGTAATGTTGCTCCTACTATTTTTTTTGTTTCCAGCGGGTGTTCGAGAGCGATGGCAAGCTCTGGTAGCTTAATTCCAAAATGACTTCGAAAAAGTTCCCACCCATTGCCACTCACATTGACGGTTACCTGTCGTGGAAGCTCATGAACGGGGATAAAATTTTCTGCATCGTACTCAAACCGGAGCGGAAAGCGCACATTGGTAGAATACGTTTTGTTGAAAGCGTTAAAGAGCCAGAAAACGATAGCAACAATAAAACAAAGAATAACGGCCTTCCAGTTGGCGCGATCAAAACGCAACAAATTACCGATGGCTCGTAAGAAATTCATAGGAAGGAAAGGTACGAATTAGCACACCGATAATGAATAAAATTTCCCGATGCTGATTCGTACCGTACTAAAATCAAGCTGCTGGCTTCTTGGCTGCTGCCGCTTTGGTGGAATCCATCGAGATGGCCGACTTTGAAAACCGAATGCGGGCACCGCGCTCTACTTCCAAAATGAAAGTATCATCTTCCAACTCAGCCACACGTCCGTGTGCCCCACCAATGGTCACCACATAATCGCCTTTTTGAATAGCCTCAGTAAATGTCTTTTGCTCTTTAGCTTTTTTTTGTTGAGGCCGAATCATGAAGAAATAGAAGATACCAATGATGGCAACCATCAAAATGATTTGCATAGTAGCGCCTCCACCAGGTGCCGCTTGTAATAAGATTGAGTTCATACGTAAAATTTAGGGTCGCAAGTTATTCCTTCTAAAGCAAACATCCCAAACCGTTGGGCCTGGGATGTTGAATGTATTGAAATTGATAACGATTACTTCACCGTAGGGCCATTCGCTCCATCCGGCTTTGGTGTTACCATGGCTTTGAATTTCAACATGGTTGTTTTTGGCCAAGTATTAGCAGTAACCGTAATGGTTTTGTTGTTAATACCAGGCTTTCCTTTGGTGTCAAACTCGGCCTTTACATAACCTTCACCACCTACCGGAATAGGGGTTTTAGTCCACTCGGGCACCGTACATCCGCAAGAAGGTTGTGCATTTTGGATGATTAAAGGAGCTTGACCTGTGTTTTTTACTTTATAGGTAAAAGATACTTTCTTTCCTTCATCTACGGTTCCAAAATCATGATCGATTGTGTTGAACTCCATAGTTGGAAGCGGGCCTTCTGGTTTTTCTTCCACGGCAGGTGCTGCTTCAGGTGTAGCATTTGGTGTGGGGGCGGCTGTGGTAGCCTTATTACCCTCAATTTGGGCAAGGCGGCTTTCCAATTCAGCAATTCTCTTTTCAGAAGCTTTATCGCGGCAGCTTACCAAAGCAATCACCATAGCTATTACTAAACTTGCTTTCAAACTGGTTTTCATAGGATTTTGATTTTTATTCTTGATTACAAAATTAATTGATTCACACCGAATTCATCTTTCGGCATCAGGTTTAACAAATCTTTAACTGTTCTTGCCACGCAGTTGTTCAAGCAACGCGTCCACATCATTTAATAGCTGCTGTGCCTTGTCCTGTGCTTCTGTCACCACTTTTTGGCCTTGCGATTTGGCTTCTGTGGTAAGTGGGGTCTCTTTTCCGGATACCAAGTCGGCTAGGTAATCTTCCAGTAATTTTTTGTACTTATCTAATTTGTAGGACAGCTTTTCGCGGGTATTAGAACCCTTGTCTGGGGCATAAAGAATACCCAAAACGGCACCCACCGCAGCTCCGGCCAAAAAAGCCATTAGTGCATTACTTCCTTTTTTACTCATAAGTTTTAGTTCTTAGAAGGTTACAAAGATAATAGCTTTCCACTATTTAAAAGACACTCTATTTATTGTCAATCAGGCCTCTTCCGCTCTTTTTCAATGCCCCGGAATCCTTCATTTTCTTGGATAACACATCCAAAATACCGTTGATAAACTGCCGGCTCTTGGGGGTACTGTATTCCTTCGCCAATTCGATATATTCATTAATGGTCACTTTCACCGGAATGTTTGGGAAACTGATCATTTCGGCTATCGCCATCTCCAGAATCACCCGATCGGTGAGTGGGAGACGGTCTACTTCCCAATTTTTAGTGTTCGATGCAATCAGGTCTTTGAATTCCTGATCCAACTCAATGGTATTTTCGTAGAGTTTGTCTATGAACTGCTTGTCGTCTTCCCAATCGAGCGACACCTTTTGCAATTCAATTTTTTCGCCATCGAATGACTTAATGGTTTTATCCGCCAGACTTTTAATGATGTCTTTATCTTCGGCCCAGCGAATGTCTTGCTCGTCAAAGTAGTCGTTGATGGCATTGCTGGCCAAAATGATTTTACGAAGCAAATGTTTTAAGAATGCGCGTTGTGCTTCCGCATCAGCTTCTTTTAGTTCAATAAATTTCTGATACTCCTTGTCTTCTTTTACAATCTCACGAAACCAATCGCGCACCAGATTCATTTCGTTGTTCCATCCGGCTGTGCGAAGCAGTTCTTTCTTTAGTTCCTCATTCTCTAGAAAAGCTTTAATGATGGGCATACTGATCAACTTGCCATGCACCGGTTTTTTATCACTGGCAGCTACTTCCGCGAAAGCGATGATGAGGCCAAGTGTGTGATGGTAGGTTTCGGCCAGTTTTAAAATCTCTGTGATGCTGTTTTTTCCCAGATACGCCTTGTCCTTCTTCACTTGTTTGGTGTACAAATCCATGGCTTCATCCACTACTTTCGTAATGATGGGCTCTGTTGCTTCTTTGGGTGGTCCTTGAAAGCGGCTTTCAAAAACAGACTTTGCTGTTTTATGTCGCTGGCGCAGAAGGGCTTTGTCCTGCACTTCCATGCTGTTTAAGTCTGGTTTGAATCGTTCTTCAATTAAGTCGAGGGCGAGCTGGTAGTTGGCTTCTTTGCATTGCTCGAAAGCAAAGATAGATTGCATGATCTTGATGCGAATGGTGCGTCTGTTGAGCATTTGGTAAAGAACGTTGAATGAGCCTGCAAATTACTACTTGCGGTGCAACATATAAAACCGAAAAATCAAAAATTCTGCAAGCCTTCAAATGAACCAAAACTATTACCTTTCGTTTTTATCGCACCATGCACGAACTCAGTTATCTCAATAAATATTTCTACAAGTACAAAAAACCGCTCATTCTGGGGTTGATTTGGGTGATCATCTCCAACATCTTTCAAATTTTGCCCGCTCAAATGGTGCGCCACTCCATTGATTTAGTGGTTGACAACATTCGCATTTATCGCTCTTTTGAAAACACGGCCGCTCAAAGTGAATTTTTCGATGTGTTTGCCCGTGGAATTTTAATTTACGCCTTGTTGATTTTAGGAATGGCTTTGCTGCGCGGATTCTTTCTCTATCTGGTGCGCCAAACTCTCATTGTAATGAGCCGACTGATCGAGTACGATCTCAAAAACGAAATCTTTGAACACTACGAAACACTGCCGCTCAGTTTTTACCGTAGAAATAATACGGGCGACTTGATGAACCGTATCAGCGAAGATGTAGGAAGAGTGCGCATGTATCTAGGACCTTCCATCATGTACGGGCTTACGCTGATTACACTTTTCATGATGCTGATTCCGATTATGTTCAGCATCAGCGCGAAACTGACATGGTATGCGCTCATTCCGTTGCCAATCTTGTCGATCAGTATTTTTTATGTGAATAACATTATCGAGCACCGTTCGGAGATGATTCAAAAAAGTCAGTCGCGGTTGAGCACATTTGTGCAAGAAGCTTTTTCAGGAATTCGAGTACTCAAATCATTTACACGCGAGCAAGAGTCGGTTGCCAATTTCACACAAGAGAGTAATGAGTATAAACGCCAGTCGCTGAAGCTAACACGAGTACAAGCTCTTTTCTTTCCATTGATCATGGGATTGGTTGGCCTTAGCACTGTGCTGACTGTCTATGCCGGAAGTGTGGAGGTGATTAATGGTAGACTTACATTTGGAAACATTGCCGAGTTTATCATTTATGTGAACCTACTTACCTGGCCAGTGACTTCACTTGGATGGACGAGTAGTTTGGTGCAACGAGCCGAGGCATCGCAAAAGCGGATTAATGAATTTTTACGAACCAAAACAGATATTGTTTCCGAAAAGAATCTTCAGAAAGGCCTTACGGGTAAAATTGAATTCAAGCAGGTTTCGTTCATCTATCCCGATACCGGCATCAAGGCGTTGAAAAACATTTCATTCACGATTGAAAAAGGCGAGTCACTCGCGATTATTGGAACTACCGGCTCCGGTAAAAGCACCGTGTCCAATTTGGTTGCCCGATTGTATGATGCGACTGAAGGAGAAATTCGCATAGATGATATTCCTATCAAGCAATATGAACTTATCAGCTTGCGAAGTCAGCTGGGCATCGTGCCACAAGATGTGTTTTTATTCAGCGATACCATTTTCAACAACATTGCTTTTGGCTTAAAGACACCGGACGAAACGAAAGTAATCAAGGCTGCTAAAGATGCCGATGTATATGATAACATCATGGGCTTTCCACAAACTTTTGCTACGCGCGTGGGTGAGCGGGGTATTACACTTTCCGGTGGACAGAAACAACGGGTATCTATTGCACGTGCCATTGCTCGTGAGCCTAAGATTCTAATTTTAGATGATGCGCTTTCTGCTGTAGACACGAAAACCGAAAACACCATTCTCAACAGCATGAAGAAAATCATGCAAGGAAGAACTTCAATTATTATTTCTCACCGTGTTTCCTCTGCCAAGCTCGCCAATAAAATTATTGTGTTGCACGATGGCAACATGGTAGAAGAAGGCACCCACGAAAGTTTATTGGCACACAATGGTGTGTACAAAGAACTGTATGAAAAACAAATGCAGGTGGAGGAGGTGGAGTGAGTAAGAATGTTAAAGATTCCTTACCAAATCAAAACGCCATCTCATCGGTAATCACCAGCGTAGTTCCTGTTAGCGATGTGCGATATTTCATGAGCGGGCGCGTAGCTGGCCCTCCGGTTGGGTAGCCGTCAGAAAAACTATAGGTTGAATTACATCCTTTCATAAACAAGCCTGAACCATCCACGCTCACGGGAGGCTCATCATCCAACGAACAAAGCCGTTCGTACGCGATGTAAGTATTCTCATCTTGCCGGTAAAGAATAATTCCCTGCATTCCACCGTCATCAATGTATTGATAACCACCATCGAGTTTTAGTCGCTGGTATTGTGGATAGGATAAATTGATATTGATCGGTGCAAAGGAAGCTTGAGCCTGGGTATCAGGTGCAGAAAATATCATCACGGCTAAAAACAAGAAACTGGAAGTGATCGACAGCTTGGCGCTGTTTCTGCTACTGGAAGCTTGATACCTGAAACTTGAAGCCAATTTACTTTCCATATTCATAAAATCCTTTGCCTGTTTTTCTCCCTAAATGGCCGGCCAAAACTTTTTGCTGTTGAATACGGCTCGGTCTGAATTTTGAATCTTGAAAAAAAGATTGATACAAAGAGGATGTCACCGCAAAGTTGATATCAATCCCAATCAAATCCATCAATTCAAATGGTCCCATTTTAAAACCAGCCGATCGCATCAGTTTATCAATAGTAGCAACATCAGCTACATCTTCTTCTAACAACTTCAATGCCTCCACATAATAATGGCGGGCCACCCGATTAACGATGAAGCCGGGTGAATCTTTTGTCTCTACCGTAATTTTTGAAAGTGATTGCGCAAAATTCTTCATTTGCAAAACCACATCGGGATCTGTTGCCGCTCCGTTCACTACTTCCACCAACTTCATCAAGTGTGCCGGATTAAAAAAATGTAATCCTACACACTGCTGCGGATGTTTTAATGCAGAAGCAATCTGAGTAATCGAGATAGAAGATGTATTAGATGCTAAAATGGCTCGGCCTTCGTTGATTGATTCAAGCTGAGCAAAAAGCTGTTGTTTTACTTCCAATCTTTCAACCACAGCTTCAATTACCAAATCGACTTTTAAGTCAGAAATATCCTTAGCGGTGATGAGCAATTCTAGTGTTCGTTGCTTTGCATCCGTAGTTAGTTTGCCTTTGGCTACTGCTGCCTCCAGATTTTGACCAATAGCAACTAGCGCTTTTTGCGAAAGCGTAGAATCAATATCAAACAGAATAGTTTTGAAGCCACTCATCGCGCACACCTGAGCAATCCCTTGCCCCATGGTGCCGGCTCCGACAACCGCTACTGTTTGAATAGGCTGGGTCATATCACCGATTTGAACTGCCTTAAAAAGCGAAGATCATTTTCGGAAAACAAACGCAAATCATTGATACTATATCGCAACATGGTAATGCGCTCGATGCCCATACCAAATGCGAATCCGGTGTATTCTTCCGGATCGATGCCGCCATTTTTCAACACGTGCGGATGCACCATGCCGGATCCTGCAATCTCTACCCAGCCGCTGTACTTACACACATTGCAACCTTTGCCGTGGCAGATCAAACACGAAATATCAATTTCTGCACTTGGTTCGGTAAATGGGAAGAATGAAGGACGCAAACGAATTTTCGTTTCTTGTCCAAACATCTCTTTTGCAAAATGATAGAGTGTTTGTTTCAAATCGGAAAAGCCAACATTCTTATCTACATACAATCCTTCCACTTGATGGAAAAAACAATGAGCACGCGCTGAAATCGCTTCATTGCGATACACGCGTCCTGGCATGATAGAACGAATAGGTGGCTTTTGATTTTTCATCAAACGCACCTGCACATTGGATGTGTGTGTGCGGAGCAAAACATCCGGATTCTTCTCAACGAAGAATGTATCCTGCATCTCACGGGCCGGATGGTTCTCGGCAAAGTTGAGTGCTGTAAAATTATGCCAGTCGTCTTCTACTTCGGGGCCATCCGAAACATTGAAGCCAAGTCGTTCAAAAATTTCGATAATGCGGTACCGTGTTAAGTTTAATGGATGAAGATTGCCCACTTTGTTCGGTATAACGGGCAGCGATAAATCGATTTGGCTACCAGTCGAATCCGAATTGCTTTCTATTTTTTCCTGAAGCTGCTTGAATTTGCCTTCAGCGAGTTGTTTCAATTCATTCAGCACTTTGCCAATTTTTTTCTTTTCGTCTACAGAAGCTTGCTTGAGATCGTCAAACAATGCAGAGACTTCACCCTTCTTGCTGATAAATTTCAATCGAAAGTTCTCGAGATCCTCTTTGCTAGCTACAAGAAAAGCCTTTACCTCTTCTTCAATTTTTCTTACTCTTTCTTCCATATTAGTGCGCTCGAGCCGCTTGTGCTCTTTTCAAAATATAATTTACAGCCAGACAAATTAACACAATCAAAGGTAATATTACATGGTCTGTAAAATCACGCAATATCCAAGCCATGCCAATAAAAAACAGGTTGATGGCTGAAAGTGTCAATACCGATTTAGAATGATTAAATCCTAAATTTAAAAACTGATGATGCAAGTGATTGCGATCTGCTTTGAATGGTGACTGCATTTTTCGCAAGCGTAGAATGATTACACGCAATGTATCAAATACGGGGATGATTACCACCGCCACCGCTGTAGAGACAGAAGCTTGAAATTTGGAAGGATGACCTGTCGGTAAATTATAGTTGGTATTGATGAACTGGATTGCCATAAATGACAATAAGAATCCTATCATAAGTGCCCCGGTATCGCCCATAAAAATTTTAGACGGTTGCCAATTAAAAAACAAAAATGCTAGCAACGGTCCAGCAAAAGTCATAGCAATAAGTCCGAATGTTTCCTCACCCACTGAATGAAACCAAAGACCAAAAAATGTAAGTGAAATAATTCCAATGCTCCCAGCTAATCCATCGAGTCCATCAATAAGGTTGTATGCATTTGTCAATATTACGAGAGTGATTACGGAAATGATCCACACAATCCAAACAGGAATGAACGGAAGATCTACAATGCCATAAGTAGAGTTGAGTGTGGCTCCATTCAAAAACACCAGCAAGAAAACCGGTAAAAACTGGCTATACAATTTTTGCTTTGGCGTGAGTGCCAACACATCATCGCGCAACCCAATAAAAAACATAAGTGAAATCGATATGAACAGATATTTACTATCCATCCAGTTTTTCAGTGACAATGAAATCATGAGAGCAAAAAGTGCTCCTGCAAAAATTGCTACACCCCCGAGACTTGGAGTAAACGTAGTGTGTATTTTATGCTGACCCGGTGAATCGTAAATTTTCCACTGCTTCAATATTTTTATGAGTACAGGGAAAAATAAAAACGAAATCAGAAATGCGATGGCCGTATAGAGGAATAACCGTATGATAACTGTGTAGGGTTAGGTTTATAGTAAAGTTACTAGGTTCAAGCCAATCTAACAAAACGTTGTTACCTCAACTATTTTGTGATAAATACCAATCAATTGTTTTTTCAATACCGCGATCAAAAGTTTGTGATGGCTTCCAGCCAAGTTCATTGCTGATTTTAGTTGCATCAATAGCATAGCGCTTATCATGTCCCGCACGATCCTGAACAAAAGTGATCAACTTCTTGTACGACTCACCATTGAGGCGAGGCTTTCGTTGATCTAAGATTGTACAAATTCGATCGACAATTTGGTTATTATTGCGCTCGTTGTTACCGCCAATGTTGTACGTTTCTCCGCTTCTTCCTTTTTGAAAAACTAGATCAATGCCCGTGCAATGATCTAAAACATACAACCAATCGCGCACATTTTTACCATCTCCATAAATCGGAATAGGTTGCTCAGCCAATGCCTTTCGTATAATCGTAGGAATGAGTTTCTCTGAATGCTGCTTGGGTCCGTAATTGTTCGAACAGTTAGTTGTGACTACGTTCATTCCATAGGTATGGAAATAACTGCGCACCATCAAATCGCTACTCGCCTTAGACGCTGAGTACGGGCTATTTGGTGCGTACGGAGTTGTTTCCGTAAACAAACCTGTTGCTCCCAGCGAACCAAATACTTCGTCTGTAGAAACATGCAAAAATCGTTTTGTTTCCGCACCTTGCTTAAATTGAAAAGGTGCTTCCATCCAACTCTTGCGAGCAACATCAAGTAATGTAAATGTTCCAAACACATTTGTTCGAATGAATGCTTCCGGACCATGAATGGAATTATCCACATGCGACTCAGCGGCAAAATGCATCACCCCATCGAATTGGTAGGTAACAAACAATTGCTCAACAAGGGCGCGATCGCAAATATCTCCTTTCACAAAAGTATAGCGACTGTTATCCTTTACTTCTTCCAGATTTTTGTTGTTTCCGGCATAAGTCAAAGCATCCAAGTTTACAACATGGTAATCGTTGTGCTCAGTTAAAATATAGGGGATAAAATTAGAGCCGATAAAACCAGCTCCCCCTGTTACTAAAATATTTTTCATGGTCGAATCAAAAGAGGTAATCTCAGTCAAAATTTAAACTTCGCATTGGCCAGCGTGGGGTGTTGTTGATCACGCTTCGACAAGATCACTTGGTCCAACGATACACCCCATTCAATATTTAAATCCGGATCGGAGCAAATAATTCCTCCTTCTGCTTCCGGATGATACATCTCATCACACTTATAAAGTATTTCCGCTTCTTCGCTCAACACTAAAAATCCATGCGCAAAGCCTTTTGGCACGAGCACTTGCTTTTTATTCTGTGCCGAAAGTTCCAAAGTAAAAACTTTTCCAAACGTTCTTTTCTCTTTTCGCAAATCGAGAGCTACATCGAGTATAGTTCCACTTAACGTGCGAATCAATTTGGTTTGTGCATAGGGTGCATTTTGAAAATGCAGGCCTCTCAATACACCTTTACGGGATCGCGACTGATTGTCTTGTATAAATCGAATATCAACTCCCTGTGCTTTGATTGCTTCATAATGATACGATTCCATAAAGTAACCTCGTTCGTCTTCGATTACTTTAGGCTCGATAATATACAAATCGTCAAATCCGGTTTCAATCAATCGCATAGGCTATGCTATTACTTTTTTCATTACTTGATCACCACTTTTTCGTTCAATACTTTCATTAAATATTGCCCGTACTGATTTTTCAATAGTGGCTTTGCCAGTTCTTCCAACTGCGCCTTAGAAATATATCCCTTCCGAAAAGCGATTTCCTCCAAACAAGCAATCTTCAAACCTTGGCGCTCTTCGATGGACTCCACAAAAGTGGAAGCACGCAACATCGACTCGTGTGTGCCAGTGTCAAGCCAAGCCATTCCGCGACCCAATAACTTTACATTCAAGCTTCCTTCTTTCAAATAAAGATTATTCAAATCGGTAATTTCCAACTCACCTCTTGCCGATGGTTTGATTGTTTTCGCTTTTTGTACTACCGTGTTATCATAAAAATACAAACCGGTAACTGCGTAATTTGACTTGGGCTCTTTCGGCTTTTCTTCAATCGATAAAACTTTGCCTTCATCATTAAATTCTACCACTCCATATCGGTTGGGATCATTCACATAGTAACCAAAAACCGTTGAGCCTTTTTCAATTTTACTTGCTTGCTCTAATTGTGCCGAGAAATTGTATCCGTAAAAAATATTGTCACCTAAAACTAAACAGGCAGAACTATCACCCAAAAATGATTCTCCTAACAAAAATGCTTGTGCCAATCCATCTGGTGATGGTTGCACTTTGTATTCTAATTTTAATCCTAATGAAGATCCATCGCCTAATAAATTTTGAAATAATGGAAGATCGTGTGGCGTAGAAATGATGAGTATCTCACGGATGTTTGCCAACATCAACACCGACAATGGATAATAAATCATCGGTTTATCGTAGATGGGAAGCAATTGTTTTGAAACTGCTTTGGTAAGCGGATACAATCTTGTTCCTGATCCGCCTGCTAGAATAATTCCTTTCATGTGTTTGTAATTATTTTTCTAAAGCCGCATAGGCTAAAACAAACATGCCGTTATTAAATAAATCTCTTAATGCATCTCATCATATTACTCTTTACCTCTCAGTTGATAAGCCAGCTCGATGGACGGTTTTGCATCTGCTAATCCAAATCCTCGTCCGGCCAAGATTTCTCTATAGCTGGTTGTATGAAGCTCCGTAAAGCCATCGCTAAATTCAATCTCATTTCCATTCATGGTGAGTGAGCGATACGTGCGCTTTCCTGCCTTTCGAACTTCAGCAGGCAAATGTTCTTCGTTGATACTGAGCGACCATTTAATTCTTGCTTTCTGCAATTCTAAATATCCTTTTGCGTGATCTGCTTCGTTCTTCTCAACCGAACTGCTCTTCAATCCTCCAAACACCCACAGCAACATATCAAAAAAATGGATTCCAATATTGGTGGCAATTCCCCCTGATTTGATCTCTTCTCCTTTCCAACTGTGGAAATACCATTTGCCTCGCGAGGTGATATAGTTCAAATCCACATCAAAAATTTTACCTGTCGGAGCTGCATCAATTTCTTCCTTCAGTTTTTTAATATTAGGATGCAAACGCAATTGCAAAATCGTGTAAACTCGTTTACCTGTTTCTCTCTCAATTTCTTCGAGTGCTTCTACGTTCCACGGATTGAGCACCAAAGGTTTTTCGCAAATAGCATCGGCCTGATGACGTAATGCAAATCGAATATGCGAATCGTGAAGGTAGTTAGGTGAACAAATGCTCACGTAATCAATCTTCTGTCCTAACCGTTTAAGTTTATCAATGTGTCGGTCGAAGCGCTCAAACTCCGTGAAGAAATCTGCTTTTGGAAAATAGCTATCCATGATGCCCACGCTATCGAACCGATCTAATGCTGCCACCAGATTATTGCCGGTGTCTTTTATTGCCTGCAAGTGGCGTGGAGCAATGTATCCGGCCGCTCCGATCAATGCAAAATTCTTCATCGTATAAAAATTAAAGCTTACTTACTTTACCTTCTTTCAATTGGTATTTGTCGTGGCTCTCGGGGCACTCTGCTATTCCTGCTTTATCAAATACCAATTTATGACCATACTCACTCATCCATCCGGTTTGCTTAGCCGGATTGCCAACAACCAATGCATAATCAGGAACATGTTTTGTTACCACCGCACCGGCTCCGATAAATGCATATTGTCCAATATCATGTCCGCAAACAATCGTTGCATTGGCACCAATGGAAGCGCCTTTCTTCACCGTTGTTTTGCTGTACTGACCTCTTCTGTTGACAGCACTTCGAGGATTAATCACATTGGTGAAAACCATTGATGGACCAAGGAACACATCGTCTTCACAAATCACTCCGGTGTAAATCGAAACGTTGTTCTGGATTTTTACATTTTTGCCTAGCACCACATCCGGAGAAACCACTACATTCTGTCCAATGTTACATCCTTCTCCGATCTTGCAATTAGGCATGATGTGCGAGAAGTGCCAGATTTTAGTGCCCGCTCCAATTTCACATCCTTCGTCTATAATAGCGCTTGGATGAACATAGTAGGATTTATCTTCAGGCATGGCGGGGATAATCTTTAATAGTTGAACAAATGTACATCAATTCGTCATCCGTCATTTCCGTATGGATTGGCAACGAAATCACTGTTTTGGAAAGTTGTTCGGTAACAGGAAATGAACCCGGCCCAAACCCATCCATTTTATAAGCAGTTTGATAATGCAATGGAATTGGATAGTAGATCATGGTTGGAATTCCCTTTTCTTCCAAATACTTTTTAAAATGATCGCGATTTCCGGAGTTAACCTTGATCGTGTATTGGTGAAACACGTGTGTTGAGTTTTTAGCCCTTACGGGGATGGTGAGGAAATCAACAGAACTTAACTGTTGATCATAGAATGCAGCCGCCTCATTTCTTTTGCGTGTGTACTCATCCAAGTATTTAATTTTCACCAAAAGAATAGCAGCCTGCAGTGTATCCAGTCGACTGTTCACACCAATCACATCGTGTTGATATTTTACTTTCTGGCCGTGATTGGCCATCATCTTCACACGTTCCGTCAATTTTGCATCGCCACAAAATATGGCACCACCATCGCCAAAGCATCCTAAATTTTTAGAAGGGAAAAACGAAGTAGTGCCAAGGGCACCCATGGTTCCGGCCTTCATCATCTTTCCATCTGCAAAAGTAAATTCTGCGCCCAATGCTTGCGCAGCATCTTCGATCACATGAATATTTCTCTTCGCTGCAATTTTCATAATCGCTTCCATGTTGGCGCATTGTCCATATAAATGCACCGGCACAATCGCCACTGTTTTAGAAGTGATTTTCTCTTCAATTTGATTTACATCAATCGTAAACGTATCGGCATCAACATCAATGAATACTGGTTTGAGTCCGAGTAGGGCAATCACTTCGGCCGTGGCAACGTAGGTATGAACCGGCAATATAATTTCATCTCCCGGTTTAAAGTCGAGTGCCATCATTGCTATTTGCAAGGCATCCGTACCATTTGCACAAGTCACTACCGAACAGTTTTGATTATGCTTCGATAATGCCGCTGCAAACTGCGCCACCTGCGGTCCTTGAATAAAGGCCGTAGAATTCAACACCTCTTGAATCGCAGCATCAATCTCTGATTTTATTCTCAGGTATTGCGTCTGCAAATCCACCATTTTTATTGATTGGCTCATTTCAATCCTCTTAATTTTTTTTCCCAATTCCAGGCATGCAATAACGAGTCCTCCAATGTTTGCTCTGCCTTCCATTTTAAAATTTCCCTAGCCTTTCCCGGCTCTGCGAATATTTTTTCTACATCTCCGGGTCTGCGCTCCCCAATGGTATAGTTTAGTTTTACTCCCGTCACACTTATAAATTTCTTTATCAACTCAAGCACCGTCTCACCTTTACCTGTACCAATGTTAAATGTCTCATAGGGTTTGGTAATCGAATCAATGGCTTGCACGGATTTCACATGCGCTTTTGCTAAATCCACCACGTGAATAAAATCACGCACACAACTCCCATCGGGTGTATTGTAATCATTTCCGAATACGGTTAGCTGTGGTCGGATGCCGGCTGCCGTTTGTGTTATAAATGGGACCAAATTAGAAGGTGTACCAATCGGCAATTCACCAATCAAAGCAGTCGGGTGTGCTCCCACCGGATTAAAATACCGAAGAGAAACCACTTTCAGATTTTTATCGGCTATTGTAGCGTCTTCCAAAATGCGCTCGCACATTTGCTTAGTCGCGCCATAAGGAGATTCTGCTTTTTTAAAGGGAGCCGATTCATCGACCGGAATATGTTCCGGCTGGCCGTACACCGTGCACGAAGATGAAAAGATGATCTTGCTAACACCAGCTTTTTTCATTTCTGCCAAAAGCGTAACCATCGAAAGCAAATTGTTTCGATAGTACAACAGTGGATTTTCTACGGATTCACCAACTGATTTGTAAGCCGCAAAGTGAATAACGCTAGCTATTTTTTCTTTCTCAAATACAGATTGAAGGAAGGAAGCATCAGCACAGTCGCCCTTGTAAAAAATGAGCGGTTTGCCAGTAATTTTTTCAATGCCTTCAATCATCTGATATTCACTCCGCGAAAGATCATCTACCACTACTACCTCAAAACCTTGATTAATCAGCTCTACGGCAGTATGTGAGCCGATGTAGCCGGCTCCTCCGGTCAATAATACTTTGGCGGTGCTCATTTACAATCGTGCTGTTACAGATGGCTTTGGCAAAAATCCTTTAATGTCGTACACGATAGCATTTTTCTCTTTCAGTTTCTCCAATTCAATAGAAGCAAACTCCTTGTGGCTTACCGCCAACACTACTGCATGATACTTCTGTGATAAATCTGTAGTGAGTGTAAGGTTGTATTCGTGTTTTACTTCGGCCGCATCGGCATGCGGATCGTACACATCTACCTTCGCGCCAAACGTAAGCAACTCATTGATGACATCTACCACTTTGCTGTTGCGAATATCTGGGCAGTTTTCTTTGAAGGTTAAGCCCAACACTAAAATTTTTCCGCCAGAAATAGGCATGTTTGCTTTCGCCATCAACTTGATCACTTCGTTAGCGATAAAGATGCCCATGTTGTCGTTGATTCTTCTTCCAGAAAGAATTACTTCCGGATGATAGCCCAAGCTTTGCGCTTTATAAGTGAGGTAGTAGGGATCTACGCCAATGCAATGTCCTCCAACCAAACCCGGCTTGAAAGGAAGAAAATTCCATTTTGTTGCTGCGGCTTCCAACACTTCATGAGTATCGATGCCCATGCGTTGAAAGATCAAAGCCAACTCATTTACAAAGGCAATGTTTACATCGCGCTGTGAGTTTTCAATCACTTTGGCTGCCTCAGCTACTTTTAGTGAAGATGCTTTGTACGTACCCGCACGAATTACTTTTTTGTAAAGCTGATCTACTTTCTCTGCAATTTCGGGTGTACTGCCGCTAGTTACTTTTTTGATGTCTGCCACGCGGTGTTGCTTATCGCCCGGGTTAATACGTTCGGGAGAATAGCCCGCAAAAAAATCTACATTAAATTTTAATCCACTCACTTTCTCCAGAATGGGCACACATACTTCTTCGGTGCAGCCGGGATACACCGTAGACTCATATATAACGATGTCATTCTTTTTCAACACCGAGCCAACGGTGCGGCTGGCACTTTGTAATGGCGTCAAATCCGGATTCCGGTATTCATCCACCGGAGTGGGTACAGTCACGATAAAATAATTGGCAGTTGCTAACTCTTCCAGTTTGGTTGAAAAGGTAAGCTTGGTTGAACTTTTCAGTTCAGCTTCTTCTACCTCCAAGGTGCGGTCATAGCCTTTTTTCAATTCGTCAATTCGAGATTGATTGATGTCAAAGCCGATTACATCCATCGACTTTCCAAACTCTACGGCCAGCGGCAACCCTACGTAGCCAAGACCAATGATTCCGATTTTTTCCACTTATATTTTTACTTTATAATATTCCAAATACCAATCCACAAATTTACCAATGCCTTCTTCGATCGAAGTAGCCGGTTTAAAACCAACATCGTTCATCAGATCATCTACATCGGCAAATGTTTCGGGCACATCGCCTGCTTGCAATGGAAGAAAATTCTTCACTGCTTTTTTGCCGAGTTTGTTTTCCAATACTTCAATGAAGTGAAGCAATTCCACCGGCTTGTTATTTCCAATGTTATACACCCGATACGGAGCGAAGCTGGATGAAGGATCTGGCTTCATGGCATCCCATGAAGGATTGCCTTTAGGCACATTGGTTAGCAAGCGCACAATTCCTTCAACAATATCATCCACGAAAGTGAAATCACGCTTCATCTTCCCATGGTTGTACACATCAATCGGTTTGCCTTCTAGAATGGCTTTTGTAAAAATGAACAAAGCCATGTCTGGTCTACCATAAGGGCCGTAAACGGTAAAAAAGCGGAGGCCTGTCGTGGGTATGTTATAAAGGTTTGAATACGTATGGGCCATCAGTTCATTGGCCTTTTTGCTAGCCGCATAAAGCGCCAACGGATGATCGACATTGTCTTTGGCCGAGAAGGGAATTTTTTTGTTGGCACCGTACACCGAGCTGGATGAGGCATACACTAAATGTTTAATGGCATTGTTTCTGCACGCTTCCAGAATGTTTAAAAATCCATGAATGTTGCTATCCAAATAGGCATACGGATTTTGGATGGAATAACGCACCCCAGCCTGGGCTGCCAGATTGACTACAAAATCAAATTTGGATTCAGCAAACAAAGTATCCAACGACTTCTTATCCTGAAGATCGATCGGGTGAAATTGAAATTGCGGAAGCGTTTTTAAGTCGCTCAAACGGGATTCTTTCAGGGTCACTTCGTAATAGGTATTCATGTTATCGATACCCGTTACTGTATGACCCGCTTTGATCAACCTTTTGGTCAGGTGATACCCTATAAAACCGGCCGATCCCGTCACTAAAACCTTGCTCATCTATTTCTATTTAAAAGGACTGCAAAATTAACAAATTGCATAGCTTAACCGACTTTATGCGCTTTCTTTGCACAATAAAGAGGGGGTAATGTTTCATGGCGCCAATTTTAGCTTTACTGATTAAAGAATCGCGGCTGGAAATCAGGCGAAAATCCGTCATTTCGGGGCTGGCTTTATACCTGTTTAGCACTGTTTTTATCTATTATATCACCTTTAACCTTCGTCAAAACCTCATAACTCCTCTAGTTTGGAGCGCCTTATTTTGGGTAACCATTCTTTTTTCATCGATTAATACCATTGCCAAAAGCTTTATTGGTGAAAAACGAGGGCTTGACATCTACTTTTATTCGTTGGTTAGTCCCGATGTAATCATTCTAGCCAAATTACTTTACAACTTTTTTCTGTGCGTTTTGCTGGCACTTACCGGCTTTGGCTTGTTTGTACTTTTCATTGCAAACCCGGTAGGAGATCATCTGATTTTTTTAGCAACCATCATTCTAGTTTGCTGGGGTTTCTCCGCATCGCTTACCTTGCTTTCAGGTATTGCCGCCAAAGCAAATAATAGCAATGTGTTAATGACCGTACTCAGTTTTCCAGTGGTGATTTCGGTGCTCTTATTGGCAATCAAAGTCACTAAAAACTGCATTGATAACTTAGACAGAAGTGTTAGTTATGACGAAATGATCACTCTTCTGGCAATAAATTGTCTGGTGACAGCCGTGTCTTATTTGTTGTTCCCGTATATTTGGCGCAGCTAAGAAAAGTGAGAAAAAACCATTTGCGAACCGTGAGTTTATGAGAAGAAGTTGGTGGAAAATTTTGTCGGTCGTTCTGCTCGTTTACACCGTAGTGGGAGGTTTTCTGATACCTGTTCCACGCCTTGCTATTGTTAACGAAACTATTAGGGCGCTGTATTTCCATGTTCCTATGTGGTTTGGGATGGTTTTCATGTTTATGGCATCTACCTATTTTGCCATACAATATCTACGCAAGCCAAATAACCTACTCGACATTTACTCCAATGCATTTGCCACTATCGGAATTGTACTCGGTATGTTGGGTATCGTTACAGGAATGATTTGGGCTAACTATACATGGGGTTCTCCGTGGCATGGCGATCCAAAACAAAACGGAGCCGCCATCGCATTACTCGTTTACTTCGCCTATTTCATTTTGCGAGGTTCCGTTACCAATCAAGAACAGCGCGCGCGCCTCTCTGCTGCTTACAATGTGTTTGCCTTTGCAGCCATGATTCCCCTAATTTTTATTATCCCACGCATGCAAGACTCGATGCATCCGGGCAATGGTGGCAATCCAGGTTTTAACACCTATGATTTGGATAGTAAAATGCGTTTAGTGTTTTATCCTGCAGTTATAGGCTGGTCCTTGTTAGGTACGTGGATCGCAACTTTGTTAATACGAATTGAACTTGTCAAAGAAAAAATTGAAGCCATTGAAGATGAAAATGCGAAATAAAGTAACTGCCCTACTGTTTCTATTTTGTTTCCCCTTTTTAGCAACGGCACAAGACGGTGAAATGGCGGACACCATGCGCAGCAATGGAAAAATTTACGTGTTGGTTGCCATAGCGTTGGTGATTCTAGTCGGACTGATCGGCTATCTGATATCCATCGACAAAAAAGTATCAGGTTTAGAAAAACGAATCGCGAAAAAAGATTAATCACTCGTTTATGAAAAAATCATATCTATTAGCTATTGCTGTTATCGCTGTAGCCATTGTCATTATCATTTCGACTGCGGGGGATGCGAGTACGTACGTAAATTTTGATGAGGCCTATCAGTTGGCTTCAACGGGCAGTTCAACGCAAGTTCATGTTGTAGGTCAGTTGCCTAAAGATGCTGCCGGTCATCCTACCGGTATTGAAAAGAGCGAAGACAATCTTTCCTTTTCGTTTATACTAGTTGATGACAATAACAAAGAACAGAAGGTATTTTACAACGAACCCATGCCTCCTGATTTTATCCGTTCTGAAAAAGTAGTTGTTATTGGCAATTATCAAAATGACACGTTCGTAGCTAAGAAAATTTTACTCAAGTGTCCCTCTAAATACCAGGAACAAAAATTAAACGCAGGGGTTTAAGTAATACAGATTTCCCTATTCAAACGAAGCAATGCATTATTTCATAGGTAATCTTGGCCACCTTTCTGTCATCACGGCCTTCGTCACTTCTCTTCTTAGTTCATTTGCATATTGGAAAGCGACTTCGCTCAAAGATGTAGAACAAAAAAACTCATGGCTTCTCAATGGTCGCTTTGCATTTTATATGCATGCTTTGGCAGTCGTTGGCATCGTAGCAAGTCTATTTATCATTATCTATCAGCATTACTTCGAATATCATTACGCATACTCGCATTCATCTCTCCATTTGCCGGGACAATACATGCTTTCCTGTTTTTGGGAAGGTCAGGAAGGCAGCTTTTTGTTGTGGATGTTCTGGCATGTAGTAATTGGTTTATTCTTGATTAAAACTCAAAAAATGTGGGAGGCACCCACCATGGTGGTCTTTACACTCGTGCAAGCATTTCTGGCTTCAATGATTCTGGGAATTGTAATTCCAGGCATTGACTTAAAATTGGGAAGTTCACCATTCATATTGTTGCGTGATGCAATCAGCGATCCGATCTTCCAACTGCAACCCGATTTTGTACCAAAAGACGGCAATGGACTAAACGCGTTACTTCAAAACTATTGGATGGTCATTCATCCGCCCACCTTGTTTTTAGGTTTTGCTTTAGCGCTGCCACCCTTTGCATTTTGTATGGCGGGTTTGTGGCAAAAGAAATATACCGATTGGGTTAAACCTGCTCTTCCATGGACATTACTCGGTGGTGGAATTTTAGGTTTAGGAATTTTAATGGGAGGTTATTGGGCTTATGAAACGCTCAACTTTGGAGGCTACTGGAATTGGGACCCGGTTGAAAACGCAGTGTATGTTCCGTGGCTTATTCTGGTTGCATCCATTCACACGATGATCACGTACAAAAATAGTGGCACTGCACTTAAGGTGTCAATCATTTTGGTGATCGCTGTTTTTGTTTTATTGCTATACTCGACATTTCTAACTCGTAGCGGCATTCTTGGCGATGCTTCGGTTCATTCGTTCACGGACTTGGGCTTATCAGGGCAGCTTTTGGTGTATTTGTTGTTCTTTACCTTAGCGGCTATACTCCTTTCTATTATTCGTTGGAAAGAAATTCCCTCTACGGAAAAAGAAGTCTCTACTTACTCTCGTGAGTTCTGGATTTTTTTAGGAGCCACTACTTTATGTATGATGGGCTTTCAGGTATTGCTACCCACCTCAATTCCTGTTTATAACAAAATCATCACACTATTTGGGGGCAGTTCAAATCTGGCACCACCAGCCAATCAAATTGAATTTTACTCAAAATTTCAATTGTGGTTTGGTGTAGCTATAGCCTTGATTTCCGGAACAGGCCAATTTTTCTGGTGGAAAAAAATAGATAAACAAAAGTTAAAAGCAGAGTTAATGACTCCTGTTTTAGTGACGCTTTTAGCGTTTGCTCTAGTGATTGCAATCGCTAAAATCTACTCTATTCCGTATCTAATCTTAACCTTGGCCGGAATCTATCTGATTGTGTCCAACGTGAAGGTGATGGTCAGCCTTCTCAAAATAAACCCACGGCTTTCGGGTGGAGCCATTGCCCATATAGGCGTAGGATTAATGCTGATAGGTGTTCTTTTCTCAGCCGGATACTCTAAGGTCGTTTCGTTGAATAATACTGGGATGTTAATCTCAAAAGACTTGCCAACAGATTTTAATCGCGATAATCTGTTGCTTTTCATTAATGAACCTCGCGCGATGGCGGGTTATGATATTGAATACAAAGGCGAGCGCATTGAACCACGCCACAGGAGCGGCTATGTGAACAAAAATGATATTGAGCTTACGCTAGATCCGTTCAAAGTAGTGGCAAAAAAAGATATCATATTCAATGGCGAAAAGTTGTTTCAGGCAAGGGATACCTTTGAAATTTATCCTGAAAACACATATTATGAAATTGAGTTAAGGAAAGAAGGAAAGCTTGCTGCTTCTTTATTTCCTCGGGTACAAATCAATCCTGCTATGGGTGGATTTCTGGCTTCTCCTGATATAAAGCGAAAAGCCTCCAGAGATTTATACACGCATGTTTCTCTTCCGATGAATCGCGAAGAAGAACCGGAATGGAGTGCCTTGGAGGAACGGAAAGTAAAGCAGAATGAGGACTTCTATATCAGCGCGAAATACATTGCCTCTTTTGAGAGTATTCAGCGAATCAGTGAAATTGAAGGGGTGCAACTAGACGCGCAAGATGTGGCGGTCCAAGCAAAAATTAAAGTACAAGGCGAACATCAGGTGTATTATGCTGAGCCCATCTTTCTGATAAAAGACAAAACACAGGTGGGGCGTCTACCTTCTGAGATTAATGACCTAGGGGTTAAGATAACGCTTCTTAATATTCACCCGGAAACAAACGAATTCTCTCTAGGTATCAACACTCGACAAAAAGACTGGGTTGTGATTAAAGCACTAGAAAAACCTTTAATTAATGTGTTATGGATTGGCACATTGGTCTTAATGGTTGGGTTTACCATTGCAATGGTGCGCAGATTTAAAGACTACGCAAGCGAATAATCAATTATTACGAGAAAGAAATTCTCTGATTTGGCTAGACTCTAAATGGCAATTGATCCATTCATTGTCCAAGCGTGATTGATATTTTTTGTAAAAGTTAATAGCGGACTCATTCCAATCTAGCACTTGCCATTGCATCCCGGTGCACTCACTTTGTAATGAATAGCGCATTGTTTCCTCAAAGAGCAAGTGACCAATTCCCTTTCCACGCTGACTCTGAGTAACTACAATATCCTCTAAATAAAGTCGCTTGCCCTTCCAAGTAGAATACCGGTAATAATAGAGTGAAATGCCAAGAATCGTTCGCTCTTCTTCTGCTACAAAAAAACCAAACAAGGGGCGCTCACCAAATCCATCGCGCTCCATGAGAGCTACAGTATTCGTTACTTCATGCGAGGCCTTCTCATAGCTTGCCAGCTCCTTTATCAGGGTTAGTACCTGTGGTAAATCCTCTTTCCGTCCAGCTCTAATATTAATCATATATTGAATTCAATAAAAAAGGCTTCCAAATGGAAGCCTTTTAAGTTTGTTGATAATAGATATTAATACTCCCAAAGGTTGTGCTCCTTCTCCATCATCTTCATTTCCTCCTCCCAACGAGCGAATACCGACTCACCAATAGTGCGACCATTCATTTCATATACTTGTTGTATTGTACGATCGTCCGGGTTTTCTACCTTTTCAATTACACCATGAAATAATCTCAGCTTAAATGCATCAACGAAAGTCTTATTTTCTGATGGATTGTAGCGGTTTCTCCACTGAACTTTATCTCTCTCGTCTAAGTCTTTGCTATGAGCTGCCTTCTCGATTAGCTTAACCAAATCCTTGTAGTAAACATATCCCTTCGGATTGTAGTTGCCGTCTTTCTCTACGATGATACCTACATAAAGAATATCATAGTATAAACGAGATCTTCTCTTATCAAAGATTACATCCTCTACGATCTGTAGTTCCTTAATTTGAGAAGGTTGAAGAATCTCAGTCTGATTTCCAGACAATTCCCACCATTGAGAATCCGTAGGAGGGTGACCGAGGTTATCATTTCTTGAGGAAACGTAGTTTTGACCTTGGTAAGAAGCTTCTTCACTAGCTACATAGTTCTTTTTAGGATCGAATGCAGGTGATGCTACCGCTGAATTAAGCACCAAAACCTCATCGGGAGTCTTAGCTGCCTTAACAGAGTCACCATCATACGCAATCAAACTACCATTTTTAATGGCTTTAATTAGAAATGCTCCGATGTCAGATTTAGCTGATTTGAATCCAGCATTTTGTTTCTCCAACAAGTTTACATTTCTCCATACCCTGAAACGATACAATTGCTCGTAAAAAGGTATTTTCTCAACCGAATTAGGGTTGACAATGGTATCCCTCTGAGAGTACCCATTGATAATAAAGCCAAGACACAAAAGAACTACACTAATTATCCTCATTTTCATGCATTAAATCTATTTTATAAGGTCCTATAAAATCACTAAAGCGATTTTATTAATCTTATCTACCCATTATATAGGATCCCTCCAATTTTGCATTAACCGGTTTGTTATCTGCATCACCTGGATCCCAAGTTGAACGTACCACTTGAACGTTAAAGATTGAAAAACTATCTCCAGGACGTAAACCATATTTTGTTAACTCGATAGTTCCCGAGTTCAATGTAATTGGCGTCTTTCCTGTAATTTGTAAAGTCATGCTGGTGATGCGGTAGCTCGCATCTTTTGCGTTTTGTCTCTTGAAGTTATCATCTGTAATGTCTGGCACAAACTTAACAATCGATGTTCCGGGAGGAATACCTTTCTTAACATCATAATCCCCGTTACCAACCATCAATTTAGCTGTAGGCTTTGGTACTTCTTTAGCTTTGAATTGCTTGGTGTCAATTTGCACTCCACCAACCGCAACTCTAACGTCCATTTGAGGACGTGTAGGAATCAAAACAAATTTACCGGGACCTTGCTGAATCACCTTTCCTTGATCTCCAGGCACGCTCAAGCTAATTCCTGACGACTCAGTCATACCCTGAACACTCACTGTCACCTCATTACCGCAATCTAAGTAAAGAGTGCTAGCTCCTTCTGATTCAAACTTTGCTACTGGACGGATTACATTGTATTCAATATTCTGAATAATAGGATCGCGATTCGGAATGATGATTTTAACTGGATAAGTCATCTTAGCAATGCCACTCTTATCGTAATTCGATGCGCTTGCAGTAAACTTAATCTTACCCATTTTAATTTTTACACCTGGTGATACTTCAACTTCTTGAACTTTAACAGATTCGTTTCCCTTGAACATAACAGGGTCAACACCAGAAGCTGCACCAGCAACAAATAAGTCTCCTTCATAGGGAGTACCTGCTACCACGCTGTTGGACTGAGCTTTCACCATCGGAACTAATTGATCGACTTTGAAAACTTTTCCTTCTGTTAATTGAAACAATTGGTTTAAAGCAGCTCTCTCATATTCCAATATCTCTGTTTGCATCTGGGTTACGTAAGCAATTGCACCCATAGTTGGCGTTCCATGGAACGCGAAAATTGGGTATTGCTGAGCTTTCAACTCCTCTTTTGCGTCCTTGAAACTTTCGTACTGACCAGCTGTCTTCGTTATATTTCCGAAAGGCTCTTTTAACTTCATGATATCATTTAACTGAGTAACATGATCATTCAATTTCTTTTCAAATTGAACCGCCAAGCTAGGGCCATCCTTATCATTTAGCATCAACTCATCAGCATGGTGAGTATCCTGAACTTTATCTTTCAATGGCTGACCATCCTTATCAGTACCCATTTTCTTCTTGATATCGTCCATATATGCCAAAGTCGCCTTGGTTAGCTCTCTAACCTTTTTGGCCTTCTCTTTAGCCGCATTAACTTCAGCACTATTTACAGTTGAACCATCAATGCTCTTTAAAAGCTCGTCATTGGATTTATCGCTATCCTTTACAAGCTCTACCAGAGTCTCGTCAATGATGGCAAATTTCTCGAGTACTGCACTACTAACGTTAAGAGCCAAAAGGGCTGTTAACACCATGTACATCATACCGATCATTTTCTGCCTGGGCGTTTCCTTACCACCTGCCATGTTTGAATTAGTTTAAATTGTTATAAACAAAACCTAATCAATATCTCATTAATTTATTAGTTGCCGCCCTTCATGGCCGTCAACATGCTACCGTATACTTTATTCAAAGCAGTGAGGTTATTTGTCAAGCTGCCCAACTCAGAAGTGAACTTCGCAGTGTTATCTCCAACTTTAGATAAACCTTGCATAGCTCCAGTCAAGCTTTCGTAGAACTTGTTCATGTTCTTCACATGAGAATCGGCATCCTTCAACTCCATTTCATAGATTGTATTCAAAGAAGCAAGGTTCTTCGTAACAGCTTGTACTTGTTTGTGGTATTCGCTGGTATCTTTAGAAGCGTCAGCCATTGCACCTACAGCCTTCATGGCTGTTCCGTATGACTTATTCATTTCAGTTAAAGAAGCAGAAGCTGCCTGAACATTCTTTGCATAGTCATTTGTTGCAACTGCTGCGTTAGAAAGATTGCTCATTTGAGAAGCAGAAGTAGCTAAATTCGTTAAGCCCTTTCCAAGGTTGTCCAATAGGTTTTGGTCAACTTTAGCAGTCTTCAACATTTCATCAATCTTCAAAAGTGGAGACTCACCAGCGGCAGGTCTGTTGCTAATTCTTGAAGCTGTTTGGTTTACTGGACCTTCATAGTCTTCAGCCAATTCAGGGTAAACTTTAGACCAATCTGCCTCTGCGTGCTTCGGCTCGAAAGAACTAAGGAAGAATATGATGGCTTCAGTGCCAAGTCCTAAAATCAACATCTCATTTGCTCCTTCCCAGTGTTGAATTTTGAAAAGTGCACCAACAATTACAACCGCTGCACCAATGCCATATACTTTGGGCATAATGGTTGTGAAAAGTAAATCTACAAATCCGCCTTTTTTCTTTGCCATGGTTCTTTAAGATTTAGGTTATTCTGAGTTTTTTATAAATATAAGGGGTAGTTTTTAATTATTGAAATTCTGTTCCTGCTGAACGACCCAAGTTGGTCATTGCACAACGGAAGCCAATATATGCTCTTGTGGAGTCTTTATACTCGTATGTTCGGGTACCTGTTTCCAGATAATAAGCAACGTCTTTCCATGAACCACCGCGAATAACCTTGCGAGCGTTGTACTTTTCTTTGGAGTTACCTTCTTTGTCGTAAGCATTCTTATCAATGAACTGAGGGTTCAAATCCCACACGGTAGGAACAGAAGCTGGATTGAAGTCATCCAAGCACCATTCTGCTACATTACCTGACATATCTACCAATCCGTAATCGTTCGGGAAATAAATGCCTACTGGTGAAGTGTAAGCAAAGCCATCATCGAAATAGTTACCACGGCCTGGTTTAAAGTTCGCCAACATACATCCTTTTGAGTTACGGATATAAGGGTTACCCCAAGGATACTTATTCATGTCACGACCACCACGGGCTGCGTATTCCCACTCAGCTTCTGAAGGCAAGCGGAAAGAAGGCATTGGAGGCTGGCCACCGTTTACTTGACGCCACTCATTTAAGAAGGCTGATCTCCATTTACCGAAGAAAGAAGCGGCTTCCCAGCTTACGCCAACTACTGGGTAATCTTGATAGCCAGGGTGTTGCCAATAATAATCAACCAATGGATCACCCATGTGGTGAGTAAAATCTTTCATCCAAACAGTAGTGTCAGGATAATACTTTGCCATGAATTCTTGCTGGCTTACCTGAGGGAAGTTGGTTAATTGAGCTCCGCCTTCTGCTCCCATAAAGAAAGCTGTGAATTGAAGGTATTCATCGTTTGTAATTTCGGTCTCATCCATGAAAAGAGGACCGATAGTGATTTGCTTGTTGAAGTTAATCTGCGTGGAAGCAGGATCTTCGTCTGCCTGACCCATGTGGAAAGTTCCGGCTGGGATTGGCACCATTCCATAAGGAATAACCATGGACCATCCTTCTTTGCGCTCGATAGTAGATTGACCTACTACCTCGCCTTGGGCATCGCCACCGCCCTTTTTGCCTCCTATGCCGAGGAGACCGCAACTCCCTACGACTGCAGAAGTTGTTAAGATTAATGCATAGTACAGAACTTTCTGAGAAACGCTTTTCTTCATAGGTTTTATGTTAGTACACTCTTTTATCCGGTTCGATTTCTAACGAACAGACTCGAAAGTTATTCTTTTTTCGTCTTTTAATTAAACACTAGGCCACCAAATTCATTAAATTCTTAAAAAAACCAAAATTATTTGCCGATTTACTTCCTATATCTCGGTGTACGAACCACCTTTTTGCCACTTCCAGCATTTATCGGCAACTCATAACTGAGCATTAATTCGTGGGATGTAGCCTGCTTGGCTGATTGATCCTGAATAACATAGTCTAAACTATAGCCCAGTTTCAAAGACTTATCTTTTAATAATGTATAGCCTAATAATAAGGTGGCTGATTCTGAAGAGCGGAATGCCAAGCCTCCCCACATGGTATCTTTAAAATAGGCCAATCCGCCAATATTGACAGTAGTTTTCGTAAAGTCAGACTGAACAATGGTTGAAAAATGAAACTTCAGATCGAAGTTAACCTCATAAAAGTAGCCTCCCGTTAAATAAGCGTGTGTTTTGAGGGCGTTTCTTTGACCTATTCCGAAATCAAAAGTGGAATTAATCAGGTGGTTGAAGCTTAGACCTACATAATACTTTTCTTTTCTCCAGAATGCACCCACTGCAAAGTCAGGACGAATTTGTGATTGCGCCCCTTTCTTATCGAGAATTGGATCATTTGGATTTAAAGCTCTATACTGATCAAAATCGAATGTCTGAGAGAAAATCCCTGTGCGGATACCAAAACTGAGCTTACTATTCTTAATTCCAAGGTGATATGCGTATGAAGCCTGTGCCTCTAAGTTATTTTGGGGCCCCAATTGATCATTGACAATGTGAGCTCCAAAGCCGCTATTCAACTTGAATATGGGCGCTGTGATTGTAATAACTTGTGTTGTTGGAGCGCCTCCTCCTCCACTAGTGGGTGAGTAACCCAACCATTGGCTACGATGGATGGCAGTAAGCTTTGTAATGCCTTCGACCCCAGCAAATCCGGGGTTATAATAAAGTGTATTGAACATGTACTGCGAAAATTGAGGATCCTGCTGAGCCTCCGCTTTCGCTAAAGCCAACACAATAACCGCGGAGAGTAGGACGATTCGTTTCACAGATATAACTAAACAGACTTAAAGATAATGGAAAAAAATAGACATGGACAACACTATATTATTAAAGTGCAAAAAAATGTCAACCTTCCTAAAAACGTAAGAATGAAGGCTTTATTTAATTCCGTTTGCTTTTTTTATGTAAAGTTCGATTGCTCCGGTCATAGATGGGGCATTGGGCAGTGGGGCTTCAATGTCCAAAATTAAACCGGCATCACGCACAGCTTTCGCAGTTGTTGGGCCGAAAGCAGCTAATCTGGTATTGTTTTGCTTAAACTCCGGAAAGTTGACGAACAATGAATTAATTCCGGATGGGCTAAAAAATGCCAAAATATCGTAATACACATTTTTCAAGTCACTCAAATTGGCGGCAACGGTGTGATTAATAATTGCCTCCGTAAAAGTAAATCCATTCTCCTTTAAAAAATCCGGAATATCGTTTTTGCGAATATCTGAGCAAGGGAAGAGGAATTTCTCGTTTTTGTGCTTTTTGATGATTTCCAGTAAATCTTTCGTGTCCTTCAGGCCAGAGAAGATTTTACGCTTTCGGATCACGATGTATTTCTGGAGGTAATTGGATGTTTGATCTGAAATACAGAAGTACTTCATATCGGGTGGCATCTCAAGTTTGAGCTCCAAACAAAGTGCAAAAAAATGATCTACCGCATTGCGGCTGGTGAATATAATGGCGGTATGCTGTAAAATCTCTACTTTCTGCTTTCTAAACTCTTTGGCAGGAACTGGTTCTACCTGAATAAATGGGCGAAAATCTATTTTGAGATTATACTTTTCGGCCAACTTAAGATATGGAGAGTTTACATCTGTTGGAGCTTCCTGTGTGACTAAGATGCTCTTTACTTTTCGCATCCTGTCCGTAGCAGTTTCGGTCATATCAGCACTAATCGGTTGGCTTAGTAGAATAATACCTTCATCAAAACCAATAATGGAATGATTTCGGATGCGCAAAGGTAGGAAAATAAATGAAAGAAATGGAAAGGCATTCGGCTCAATAATTTGAAATAGATGATCAGGGTACCCGCAACAAATATTCCCGAAAGGATATAGATCAACGTTTCGAAGTAACTACTTTCTTGTACTTTAAACGCGTAAAATATGACACATAGAAATGCGATGGCTGTTACCGCCAGCAATACCATTCGAATAAAATTGAAAAACTGAAAACTTACCGTGTCGCGAAAGCCAAAAAGGGCCGTCAAAATTGTGAGCCAAACTAACTTCAACAGAAACAACAGAAAGATAATTGAAGATAACCACAGCCATTGCACAAGGGCTTGCGATGTTGAACCCATCTGAAATCGCTGCGAAAGCCAAAACTGATTTCCGGCTAAACGAAAAGCTACCAATAAGATCAGTGCGAGAAAAAAACTACCGAACAAATAGATCAGCAAATTAACACTGGAAGCAATTCGCAGGGTGAATTTGCTTTCATCTTTATCTTGGAAAGAAAACAATTTGTTCACGTTTAGATAATCTAGTGTTAGGGCCGGGTTCGTACGCCAGAAAATGGCGAAACAGGCAATCAGCATCAGTGTGGCGATTATGGTAAAGTCCAGAAAATAGCTATCGCTTCTTTTTAGTAATTCCAGATCACGCTCTGGTACCCGATCAGACATAAACGTTTGCAAGTGATGAACTCCCGCATCTGAATATACCGCACAAAAAAGTGGCGGTGTAAACGCGCTCAGCAAGCTATCTACTGAAATGGTGACATCGCCTTTTTTTTGAGCTACCAACTGGTTATTGACATACAAACTAAAGTTATGTCTGGAATCTATTTTGAGAAGCGCATGACGCTGTTGGGTATTCAGCCAAAAGTAAATGGCCTTTTCCGGCTTATTATTATAGGACTGAAATTTGTTATCCTGATGAATGAGCCAAATTGGGCGGAGGTCTTTCATGACCTGCACCTGATTTTCAGGTTGCGCGTGGCTGATAATTGACAGCAGCAGGAAATAGAGCAGGGTTATTTTCTTCACAGTATGTATTGCGCGACCAAAAATATCAGAATAGTATGGCATAACCGAAATCATTTGTCTTGTTTTACAATTTTCATCGACAAACTGATTCGTGGTGGCAGGTATTTACATCCATATCCCCTTTTGCAAGCAGGCGTGCCACTATTGCGACTTTCATTTTTCTACCAATCAATCGCATCGCTCAGCGATGTGTAAGACTATCGCTGATGAGTTGGCATTGCAGGCAAACTATCTTCAGGGCAAACAAATCTCTACAATCTATTGGGGTGGCGGCACGCCTTCCTTATTAACAGAGGCAGAGTTGCGAATCATTTTGGATTCGATTCATCAGCATTTCTCTATCGATGAAAATTTGGAACAGACCTTAGAAGCCAATCCAGACGATCTAACGAAAGAAAAGCTCCATCTTCTTCGGAGCCTGGGGTTCAATCGACTCAGTATTGGCATTCAATCATTTGATGATGAGGTGCTAAAATTTTTTAACCGAGCGCACTCTGCCGCAGAGGCTTCGAAATGCGTGGAGTTGGCCCGAGAAGCTGGTTTTAATAATATCAGCATCGACTTGATCTATGCCATTCCCGGGCAATCGACAGGTGATTGGAAGAAAACCATTCAAACTGCTCTGGCACTCGAGCCAGAACATATCTCAGCTTATTCTTTAACTATTGAAGAAAAAACCGTTTTCGGCAATTGGAACAAGAAAGGCAAATTGAAACCTGCCGAAGAAAACGATGCGGCAATACATTTTACCACACTGATGGACATGTTGGAACAGCATGGCTACGAGCACTATGAAATATCGAACTTCTGCAAACCGGGATTTTACTCTCGCCACAACAGCAGTTACTGGAAGCAGACGCACTATCTCGGTGTGGGGCCCAGCGCTCACTCCTATAATAGTGTGAGTCGTCAAGCGAATGTGAGTAACAACAGCCAGTATCAAAAATCGATTGAAGCAGGGACTGTACCTGCCGAAATCGAAATATTAACCCGCGAAAACAAAATCAATGAATACATTTTTACTACGCTGCGCACTTCGTGGGGCTGTGATCTTTCCTACTTAAAAGAAAACCATGGTTACGATCTGGCTTCAAATGGAATCCTTCAAAAAATGAAAGATCAGGATTGGGTGATTCAGCACGGCACTTTTCTCTATCTCACCAGAAAAGGGAAATTGTTGGCTGATCAAATAGCTTCTGATCTGTTTATTTCTGATTAGTTGATTCGCTCCATTCAAATAGAAATTGCTATTTTTCAGCCATGACAGAAGAAGAAAAACGGGTCTACATGCTTCTGAAGGCGGTGATCTATCACTATCACGGCTTGGATGAGTTGGAAAAAGTAGATTTGGAAGAGACCGCTAACCAATACAATGCCCATGATCAATTGAAATGGGCACTTGAATTTATTGCAAAAGATTATCTTACCTCTTTCGACCGGGCGCGCACTTATTTAAATGAGATTATTGGCGATTACACCAAAGCGAAGCGCATTGAGCTTATTAATATGGTGTGGCAGGCCAATAACCTGAAAGGATACGTTACTGAAATGGAAGCTACCGCTATGCTCAAGCTCGCCAAAGACTGGAGCGTAGAAAAAGAATTGATTGAGATGGTACTGAAGTAGCCTGGCTACAGCGACATCATATCTTTGAACTTAGCAGCTTGTCTGCGGCTTACTTCTACTTTATCACCTCCACGCAAGCGCACCATCAACCCGCCATTGAACCAAGGCTCAATGCCTTCCACCCAACTCAAATTAACGATGTGTTTGCGACTGGCTCTGAAGAAGGCCCGTTCATCCAACTTTTCATCCAATGCATTCAACGACTTGTGAATCATCGGGCGATTGTTATCAAAGTATACTTTGATATAGTTTCCGTCTGATTCAAACATGCGTACGTTGGCAAGGCTCACAAACCAACAGCGCTCACCATCTTTTACAAAGACCTGATCTTCCAAACCCAATTTCTTTTCACCTGAGCGTCCTTCCTTCATGCGCTCTTTATCCATCACTTTGTGTACCGCTTCGCTTAAGCGTTCGGCCACAATGGGCTTCAACAAGTAATCCAACGCATTTACCTCAAATGCTTTGAGTGCATGCTGATCGTAAGCGGTGGTGAACACCACCAACGGAGCGGAGTCCAGAGATTCCAGCAACTGAAAACCAGTTCGTCCCGGCATTTGAATATCCAGAAACAACAAATCCGGATTGAGTTCTTCAATCATTTTCTCTGCTTCATCGGCATTCATCGCTTCGCCCACTACTTCAATGGAAGGATGAGCTTCTAACAACGTGAGCAATTCTTTGCGAGCCAAGCGCTCATCATCAATAACCAGTGCTTTCATAGAGGAAGTAAGAAAAATTTAAGAAGACTTTGATTTAGTATATGGAATTTGAATTTCAGTAAGTACAAAATTATTCTTTTCGTTGGTGATTCTAAAGCTTGCGACATCCCCATACAATAATTTCAGTCGCTGAATAGTGTTATTAATGCCGAGACCTTCACCTTTTTCATGTCCGTTTACGTATTGCCCGCTGTTTTGGATACGAATGGTGAGGCCAACCTCATCGACCCAAGTAGAAACACGAATAAGGCCACCTTCTTTCAGTTTTGAAATTCCGTGTTTTACTCCATTCTCTACGAGGGTTTGAATCATCAGAGGAGGTACCATAAAATCATGCGAATCGGGATGAATGTCAAACTCCGTATGTAATCGTTCCTCAAATCGAATTCCTTCCAAGCCAAGATAATCCCTAACCATTCTCATCTCTTCATCAAATCGCGTGAGGCCACGTTTTTCCATGGTGAGAGAACTACGCAGGATACTGGACAATTGATTGATGGCCAACTTGGACTTTTGCGGATTCTCGTCTACTAACGCGCGAATGCTATTCAACGCATTGAAAATAAAATGTGGATTGAGTTGCGACTTGAGATTTTGCAATTCAATTTCTTTGACGGAAGCCTCGTATTTTAATGACTTGTTGTAGCGCTCGAAGTAATTATAAATGAAATAGAGCACGGCCCATAAAAAAAAGATAAACGCATAATAAACAGACAGTCCAAAAAAGACATTCACATCGAGGGCCACTTCTTTCTTAAACAAACCCAGTGGAATGGAGATGGGTATTCTCACCAGGTAAATGATAGCGCCCAACAAAAATACTCCCGCTACCACACGTGGTATGAGACGAGGAAAGCCCAGATCAAGCCAGTGCCATTTGAGAATGTAGCTGCGAAACAGATGCGTAGCGAGCAAACACAACAATGCTTCATACAGAAAAAATAAAATTCGCTGCGTGCTTACCTCAGCCGAAGTAGAGTTGAGAATGGAAGCGATGATCTGAACGATAGCATAAAATGACCAACCACCTATTTGCAGGCTCCAATACAATCGGTTTTTGTTGTTGATCATACCTGCAAAAGTAGAAATATAGCCAAGCGAAACGAAGGGAAGTTATTTTAGCGGTAATGATTAATTAAATTTACAACTGACCGTATTACTGTTTTTTCTATCTTTATTTTGAAATAATGACCTATGAAACTTGAAGAAAAAGTAAATCAATTGACCGAGTTGCTTGCTGATTTAATTCCAACTGTTGATCGTTTGGCTCAAGTTGCTGATCGAAATCAAAAATCACAAGAAAAATCAACTCTGGAATTTCAGGAAATGCGCCTCTCCAACATGAAATTAGCTGATGCTATTGATACACTTTCATCTAAAATTGATCGATTAACTGATCTAGAAAGACGACTTGAGAAGATTGAAAAGATTGTTTTCAAGTAATCTTATATTCTATTCCAACTCCGGTCTCAAAAACTTACCCGTAAAGCTGGCTGGGTTGTTAGCCACTTGCTCGGGTGTTCCTTTTGCTACAATTCTTCCTCCACCTTGTCCGCCTTCGGGACCCAAATCAATTATGTAGTCGGATGATTTGATGACATCCATATTGTGCTCAATCACCAAAACCGTATTGCCTTTATCAACTAACTTTTGCAATACATCCAGCAAATGACTGATATCCTGAAAATGTAAACCGGTCGTTGGCTCATCTAAAATATATAATGTCTTACCCGTGTCGCGCTTGCTCAATTCGGTTGCCAGTTTTACGCGTTGTGCTTCCCCACCTGAAAGTGTAGTAGCGTGCTGGCCTAAGGAAATGTATCCTAAACCAACTTCACCCAGCGTTTGAATTTTGCGCAAGATGCGCGGCTGATTTTCAAAAAACTGAATAGCCTCCTCCACGGTCATATCCAATACATCGGAAATGGATTTGCCTTTGAAGCGTACCTCCAGCGTTTCGCGATTGTAACGCTTGCCCTTGCATGTTTCGCAAGGCACATATACATCGGGTAAAAATTCCATTTCAATCAGGCGCAAGCCGGCACCTTCACAGGTTTCGCAGCGACCACCTTTTACGTTGAATGAGAATCGACCTGTTTTATATCCTCTGATTTTGGCTTCAGGCATTTGAGCGAATAAATCACGGATGTCGGTGAACACACCTGTGTATGTAGCAGGGTTCGAGCGCGGTGTACGTCCAATTGGAGACTGATCTACTTCAATCACTTTATCAATCAACTTCAGTCCCTCTATTTTTTTGTAAGGCAACGGCTCCTGCCGCGAGTTGAAGAAATGTTGATTTAAAATCGGGAAAAGTGTTTCGTGAATCAACGTTGATTTTCCGCTACCGGAAACTCCCGTGATGCATGTAAATGTGCCCAACGTTATTTCAAGATCAACATTCTTTAAATTGTTTCCCGTAGCTCCCATTAGCGAAAGCTTTTCGCCACTTCCCTTTCTTCGTTGCTTGGAATAATTGATTCCGATTTTCCCGCTCAGGTATTTCGCGGTGGTGCTATCGATTTTCAAAAATGTTTTGGGATCGCCTTCTGCAACGATATGTCCGCCATGACGCCCGGCTCCAGGACCTACATCAATGATATAGTCGGCTTCAAGCATCATCTCTTTATCGTGTTCTACCACAATCACTGAGTTGCCCAAATCGCGTAAGTCTTTCAGTGCTTTGATTAACTTGGAATTGTCGCGGGCATGTAGGCCAATGCTAGGTTCATCGAGAATATATAATACACCAACTAACTGCGTTCCGATTTGTGTAGCCAAGCGAATACGCTGCGCTTCGCCTCCACTCAATGTGCGCAGCGGACGATTGAGATGCAGATAATCTAAACCCACATCCAGCAAAAAGCCAATGCGCTTACGAATTTCCTTCAGTACTTCAGCTGCAATTACTTTTTGTTTCTCGTTGAGTCGGCTTTCAAGACCATCAAACCATTTTTTCAATGCATCGATGTTGAGGTCGGCCAGCTCGGCAATATTCTTTTTGTCGATTTTGAAATGCAGCGACTCTTTTTTCAAGCGTGCTCCGTGGCACTCCGGACACACTTTAGTGATTGTAAAATCATCTACCCATTTTTTGATGGCATCCGATCCTTCGTCTTTTTGCTTTTGCAAGAAGTTGACAATGCCTTCAAACTTTGTGTTCCACTCTGTGCCGGGATATTTCACGGAAGCAACAGCTACCGGTTCGTCATCGCCATAGAGCAACACTTTTAATGCCTCTTTGGGAATATCTTTAATAGGAGTGGTGAGTGTAAGTTTGTAACGCTTGAGGATGGCTTCAATCTTTTTGAAAATCCAGATATCGCGATACTCGCCTAATGGTAAAATACCACCGCGACTGATACTTAGTTTTTTATCGGGAATGACGGACTCTTCCGTAATCTCTTCAATTTGGCCCAAGCCCGTGCAGGTTGGACAAGCACCGTAAGGCGAGTTGAAAGAAAAATTATTGGGTGCGGGTTCAAGATCGGAAGAGC
>PJQF01000063.1_pt1 | contig 72093 bp, 55 predicted proteins | sample 1503741 | NCBI WGS metagenome assembly PJQF01 (sample SAMN07775949, study PRJNA414020) | Biofilm metagenome, whole genome shotgun sequencing project. | isolation source: biomolecule (vanillin) treated reverse osmosis membrane biofilm | place: India: Nagpur | collected 2017-03-21
GCACGCCCAGCTTGGCCAGCCACTCACGGGTTTCTTCGGCGACGTAGGTGAAGAAGTTCACCACCATGTCGACGGTGCCGATGTAGTGATCCTTGCGCAGCTTCTCGTTCTGAGTGGCGACGCCGGTGGCGCAGTTGTTCAGGTGGCAAATGCGCAGGTATTTGCAGCCCAGGGCGATCATCGGCGCGGTGCCGAAACCGAAACTCTCGGCGCCGAGAATCGCGGCCTTGATCACGTCGAGGCCGGTTTTCAGGCCGCCGTCAGTCTGCACACGGACCTTGCCGCGCAGGTCGTTGCCGCGCAGGGTCTGGTGAGTTTCGGCCAGGCCGAGTTCCCAAGGTGCGCCGGCGTACTTGATGGAGGTCAGCGGGGATGCACCGGTACCGCCGTCGTAGCCGGAGATGGTGATCAGGTCGGCATAGGCCTTGGCCACACCGGCGGCAATGGTGCCCACGCCCGCTTCCGCTACCAGTTTCACCGAGACCAGCGCCTGCGGATTGACTTGTTTCAGGTCGAAAATCAGCTGCGACAAGTCTTCAATCGAGTAGATGTCGTGGTGCGGCGGTGGCGAAATCAGGGTCACGCCAGGCACTGCATAACGCAGCTTGGCGATCAGACCGTTGACCTTGCCGCCTGGCAGCTGGCCGCCTTCACCGGGCTTGGCGCCCTGGGCAACCTTGATCTGCAGCACTTCGGCATTGACCAGGTATTCCGGGGTCACGCCGAAACGGCCAGTGGCAACCTGCTTGATTTTCGAGCTCTTGATGGTGCCGTAGCGCGCCGGGTCTTCACCGCCTTCACCGGAGTTGGAACGCGCGCCCAGGCGGTTCATGGCTTCGGCCAGTGCTTCGTGAGCCTCAGGCGACAGAGCGCCGAGGGAAATACCGGCGGAGTCGAAGCGCTTGAGGATCGATTCCAGCGGCTCAACTTCGCTGATGTTCATCGGCGTGTCCAAGGTCTTCACCTTGAACAGGTCGCGGATCATGGACACCGGGCGGTTATCCACCAGCGAGGTGTATTCCTTGAACTTGGCGTAGTCGCCCTGCTGCACGGCGGCTTGCAGAGTGCTCACCACGTCCGGGTTGTACGCGTGGTATTCGCCACCGTGCACGAACTTGAGCAGGCCGCCTTGCTGGATCGGCTTGCGCGCGCTCCAGGCTTCGGCAGCCAGGGCTTTCTGTTCGGCTTCGATGTCGACGAAACGCGCGCCTTTGATACGGCTCGGCACACCACGGAAGCTCAGGTCGCAGACTTCTTCGGACAGGCCGATGGCTTCGAACAATTGAGCACCGCGATAAGACGTGACGGTGGAGATGCCCATCTTGGACAGGATCTTCAACAGGCCTTTGGTGATGCCTTTACGGTAGTTCTTGAACACCTCATAGAGGTCGCCCAGCACTTCACCGGTACGGATCAGGTCGCCCAGCACTTCGTACGCGAGGAACGGGTACACCGCCGAGGCGCCGAAGCCGATCAACACCGCGAAATGATGCGGGTCGCGGGCGGTGGCGGTTTCGACAAGGATGTTGGAGTCGCAGCGCAGGCCTTTTTCGGTCAGGCGGTGGTGCACCGCTCCGGTGGCGAGCGAAGCGTGGATCGGCAGCTTGCCTGGGGCAATATGGCGGTCGGTCAGCACGATCTGGGTACGACCGGCGCGCACAGCTTCTTCGGCCTGGTCGGCGACGTTGCGCACAGCGGCTTCAAGGCCGAGGCTCTCGTCGTAGTTCAGGTCAATGATCTGGCGGTCGAAACCTGGACGCTCCAGGGTCATCAACGAACGCCACTTGGCCGGGGAAATAACCGGCGAGCTGAGGATCACGCGGGAAGCGTGCTCAGGCGATTCCTGGAAGATGTTGCGCTCGGCACCGAGGCACACTTCCAGCGACATCACGATGGCTTCGCGCAGCGGGTCGATCGGCGGGTTGGTCACCTGGGCGAACTGCTGGCGGAAATAGTCGTACGGCGTGCGCACGCGCTGGGACAGTACAGCCATCGGCGTGTCATCGCCCATGGAGCCGACGGCCTCGTAACCTTGCTCGCCGAGCGGACGCAGCACTTGGTCGCGCTCCTCGAACGTGACCTGGTACATCTTCATGTACTGCTTGAGCTGGTCAACGTCATAGAAAGCCGAACCGTGGTCGTTGTCTTCCATGGTCGCCTGGATGCGCAGGGCGTTCTTGCGCAGCCATTGCTTGTACGGGTGACGCGACTTCAAACGGTTGTCGATGGCGTCGGTGTCGAGGATCTGCCCGGTTTCGGTGTCCACGGCGAGGATCTGGCCAGGGCCTACGCGACCTTTGGCGATGACGTCTTCAGGCTTGTAGTTCCACACGCCGATTTCCGACGCGAGGGTGATGAAACCGTTGGTGGTGGTGACCCAGCGCGCTGGGCGCAGACCGTTACGGTCGAGCAGGCACACCGCATAGCGGCCGTCGGTCATAACCACGCCAGCCGGGCCGTCCCACGGTTCCATGTGCATCGAGTTGTACTCGTAGAATGCACGCAGGTCCGGGTCCATGGTCTCGACGTTCTGCCACGCAGGCGGAATGATCATGCGCACGCCGCGGAACAGGTCGATGCCGCCGGTGACCATCAGTTCGAGCATGTTGTCCATGCTGGAGGAGTCGGAACCGACGCGGTTAACCAGCGGGCCGAGCTCTTCCAGGTCCATCAGATCGTTGGCGAACTTGGTGCGACGGGCCACGGCCCAGTTGCGGTTGCCGGTGATGGTGTTGATCTCGCCGTTATGGGCGAGGAAGCGGAATGGCTGGGCCAGCGGCCATTTCGGCAGGGTGTTGGTGGAGAAGCGCTGGTGGAACACGCAGATCGCGGTTTGCAGGCGCTCATCGCTCAGGTCTGGATAGAAGGCGGTCAAGTCCGCCGGCATCATCAGGCCTTTATAGATGATGGTCTTGTGGGAAAAGCTGCAGATGTAGTGGTCGGCATCGGCGGCGTTGGCCACGGACGAGCGACGACGGGACGTGAACAGCTTGATTGCCATGTCCTGGTCGCTCAGGCCGTCACCGGCGATGAACACTTGTTCGATCTGCGGCAGGCGCTCCAGGGCCAGGCGGCCGAGCACGCTGGTGTCGATTGGCACTTTGCGCCAGCCGACCAGTTGCAGGCCGGCAGCGACGATCTCGCGGTTCATGTTCTCGCGAGCGGCTTCGGCTTTGACCGGGTCCTGGTTGAAGAACACCATGCCCACGGCGTACTGCTTGGGCAGGTCGACAGCAAATTGTTCTTTTGCGACAGCACGCAGGAACTGGTCGGGCTTTTGAATCAGCAAGCCGCAACCGTCACCGGTTTTGCCGTCGGCGTTGATCCCACCGCGGTGGGTCATGCAGGTCAGGGCCTCGATGGCCGTTTGCAAAAGGGTATGACTGGGCTCGCCCTGCATATGGGCTATCAGGCCGAAACCGCAGTTATCCTTGAATTCATCGGGTTGGTACAGACCTGCTTTCATAGACACTTTCTCACCAGGCTGCCTCTTATACCGAGGCAAATTTCTTTTCAATTCAACCGGTTACCTTCCACGCCGAACGTACGCCGGCTTAGCGGGGGCAAAAGGGAGGTCATTGTACACACCGACACAGACGCTCACAAATTTAGCGACGAAATGTCGCAAATCTATGTCGCATTTATGAAAGGTTTAAAGGGATATGCTGTGCTAGTCAAAACTTTTTTAATTCTGACCGCTACGACTCAAAAGCTACTGTGACGCAGACACCACAAAGCGCGCGGCTTCTGGGAAGCTGCACGCACTTGAGGATTTTTTTGAGGTGCCGGGAGGGCGGCTTGGGTAAAGCCGCCGGATCTTCAGCGAGTTGCTGCCAGTTCTTGTTGAACGCTGGCAACAGTGCGAGGCCAAGGTTTACCAGCCTGAACCTTCGCTGGCAAGGCTTTGATCGCGGAATCAGCTGCTGCACGGCTTGGGAAGCTGCCGTAGGTGATCACGTAGAGAGGCTTGCCGTTGAGCACTTTCTTGAAATAACGGTACTCGCCGCCCTGCTCTTTCACGAAGGCCTGAGCGTTGGCTTCGGAGCTGGTGCCGAGGATCTGCACCACGAAGTTACCGGTCGGCTGGCTGGCGTACCAGCTGCTGCCGGCGGCGCCTGCTTTGGCGACAGTGGCAGGTTTTTCCGCAGGCTTGGTCACCGGCGCGGGTTTGGCTGCTGGAGCAGGCGCTACGGGCTTGGTGACAGGTGCAGGCTTGGCAGTCGCGATAGTTGGCGCTGGCGTCGGCACTGCGGCTGGCTTGGCGGCCGGCTGACCCGCTGGCACACCCGCAGGTGGCGCGGTGGTAGTCACGGTCGGCGGTGTAGCGCTGGAGCCCTCTACGGGCACGCCGTCGTCGCCTTCGGAGATGCCACCGGCTTCTTCGGCGAGTGGGCCGCGCATCACAGGCTGACCAACCATTGGCAGGTTGGTCGGTTGGCCGGAATTGGCGAACTCGACATTCGGCGTGGGTTTACCCAGTGGCAACTGCGCCTGTTCGGTTGGCGCGCTGGCGGTGGTCGGCGCCTTGTTGCGACCCGGGATCAACCAGGCGGCGGCAACAGCGACCACGACAACGGCAGAAATCGCCAGTACGTGCTTCTTAGGCATAGTGAACCCCATCTTTGGACGCTTGACCGCAGAGCGGCTGGCAATCATGGCTTCGATCATTGCATCGCGGGCAACCTGGTTGATGGTGCCAGGCCAGCCGTCGGAGCTTTCGTGAATATCAGAGATCTGATTTGCCGTGAAAAGTTCGATACCGGCCCCGGCGCCTTCGAGGCGTTGAGCCAGGTATTCACGGGTTTCTTCCTCTTCGTACGGCTGCAGTTCGATGACGTGGAACAGCTCCTGATCACCACTGATCTGCTCCAGATCGGCGATCAGCGACGACTCACCGAACAGGAACACATGGGGACGACCTTCCGGCGTACCCGCCGCCAGCGCCAACAGCGCTTCCAGTGCGGATTCGTCGAGCTGCTCGGCGTCATCCACCAGCAGGTAGACTTCCTGGCCGGTCAGGCCAAGTTGCACGATTTGTTTGAGAATCGCGCTCGGCTCAGCAGTGGATACGTCCAGGGCCTGGGCAACCTGGCGCAGCACGCCGGCCGCATCACCGGCACCACGGGCAGACACCACCACGCTCTGTACCGATTGTTTGTTGGTGCTGGCAACCAGGGCCTGGCGCAGCAAGGTCTTGCCGCTGCCCAACGGACCGGTCACGACCAGCAGTAGCTGGCTGTAGCGCGCCAAGTGGTGCAGCTGCCCGAGCACCGGCTTGCGCTGGGCCGGGAAAAATTTGAAACCAGGCACCCGTGGAGCAAAAGGGTCGTGGCTTAACTGGTAATGGCCGAGGAACGCCTCGTCGGCATGCAAACTAGTCATCGGGATCTTATTAACCTTTAAGCTGGGCCAGGGCGCGGTAATCCGCTCCCAGCGTGGCCTGTAAAATCTCTTTCGGATAATCGTCGGTCACTAACGCTTCGCCCATGCGGCGCAGCAGCACCAGTCGTAGTCGACCGTCGATCACTTTCTTATCTATCGCCATGTGTTCGAGAAAGTCGGCCTCGGTCATCTCCTCAGGCGGAATGACCGGCAAACCGGCGCGCTGGAACAGGCGGATACCGCGATCACGCTCCTGGGCGCTGATCCAACCCAGGCGTTGCGACATCTCAAGTGCCATCACCGTGCCAGCCGCTACAGCCTCCCCGTGCAACCACACACCATAGCCCATGTGCGTTTCGATCGCATGGCCGAAGGTGTGGCCCAGGTTCAGCGTGGCCCGCACGCCAGACTCGCGCTCGTCGGCGTTGACCACCAGCGCCTTGGCCGCGCAGGAGCGGGAAATCGCTTCGGTGAGCGCCACCTGGTCGAGGCCGCGCAAGGCGTCCACGTGTTCTTCCAGCCAGGTCAGGAACGGCTCGTCGCAAATCAGCCCGTACTTGATGACTTCCGCCAGGCCCGCCGACAGCTCGCGTGGTGGCAGGGTGTTGAGGGTCGCGGTATCGATCAGCACGGCTTGGGGCTGATAAAACGCGCCTACCATGTTTTTGCCAAGCGGATGGTTGATACCTGTCTTGCCGCCCACCGACGAATCGACCTGGGACAGCAGGGTGGTCGGCACCTGAATAAAGTCCACGCCACGCTGGTAGCAGGCCGCCGCAAAGCCGGCCATGTCGCCGATCACACCGCCGCCCAAGGCAATCACGGTGGTGCGACGGTCATGGCGCGCGGTCAGCAGGCCATCAAAGATCAGTTGCAGGGTTTCCCAGTTCTTGTGGGCTTCGCCGTCGGGCAAAATCACGGAAATCACTGAGTACGCCGCCAGGCTGCGGCTCAGACGCTCAAGATACAGCGGCGCGACCGTTTCGTTGGAGATGATCGCCACTTGCCGCCCGGCAATATGCGGTGCGAGCAACTCGGGCTGGTCCAACAGACCTTCGCCAATATGGATCGGGTAGCTGCGCTCGCCTAGATCGACCTTAAGTGTCTGCATGTGTCCCCGCGTTGAAGATGTGTTGACGACCGGCAACGTCGAGACCCGACGTCGCCTGATGGCTCTACGCCACACCCTGCAGGGTGATAGCGCGCCGCCGAGAATAGCGCATTTCGGGCCTGGCTTTAACGGGGTGGCAGCCGTTGCAGGCGCTCAAGAATGTCGAGGACCACCATGCGAGGCGGCCGCTCATCGGTTTCCACCACCAGATCGGCGATTTCCCGATACAGCGGATCGCGCAGCGTGAGTAGGTCCCGCAAGGTTTTTTCCGGGTTGGCCGTGCGCAGCAACGGGCGATTACGATCACGGGCGGTGCGGCCTACCTGCTGCTCGACCGACGCATGCAAATAGACCACCCGACCACCGGCATGCAGCGCCCGACGATTTTCATCGCGCATCACCGCGCCACCGCCGGTGGCCAATACCACGCCGTCGCAGCCGCACAGCTCAGCGATCATCGCCTGCTCGCGGTCACGAAAGCCCAGCTCGCCTTCTTTATCGAAGATCCATGGGATATTGGCACCCGTGCGCAATTCAATTTCCTTGTCGGAATCTTTGAACGGCAGGCGCAGCTCTTTGGCCAGCAAACGGCCGATGGTGCTTTTTCCAGCCCCCATCGGTCCTACAAGAATCAAATTTCGCACAGAATCAACGACTCACAGCAATCGCCTGGTTATTCATAATACGCGGAGTCAGGAATACCAGCAGCTCGGATTTTCTTTCCGCCAGCACATCGCGCCGGAAAAGGCGGCCAAGATACGGCACATCGCCCAAAAATGGCACTTTATCTACCACTTTGCTTTGGGTATTGGAGAAAACACCGCCAATGACGATCGTCTCTCCATCCTTGACCAACACCTTGGCGTTGACCTCGTTTTTCTTGATCGGCGGTACGTCGTTGAGTTTATTGAGGTAGTCGGGCTCATCCTTGGTGACTTTGACCACCATGATCACATGGTCATCGGGGGTGATTTGCGGGGTAACCTCCAATGAAAGGGAGGCCTCCTTGAACGACACCGACGTCGCACCTTGGGAGGTGGATTCCTGGTAGGGAATTTCCGTGCCCTTCAGAATGCGCGCGGTTTCCTTGTCGGAGGTGACCACCTTGGGCTGTGAGACGATTTCTCCATTGCCGGTTTTCTCCATGGCGGTCAGTTCCAGGTCGAGCAGCAGGTTGTCGGTGATATACGCAATGCCCAGGCCGGAGGTACCAGTAAGCGAACCCAGATCTACGAACGGCGAGCTGGGTGCATTTTCAGGAGTTTGGGCACCGTCCGACTGAGGCTTCTGAATACCTCCGGCGGCCCAATTCCCTCGATTGAGGCGACCTCCCCAGCGCGCACCCAGGCTTTTGTCGTAGTCGACGTTGGCCTCGACAATCCGCGCCTCGATCATCACCTGGCGCACCGGGATATCCAACTGCGCCACGATCCGGCGCAGCTCTTCCAAACGCTCGCCGGTCTGGTAGGCAATGATGTTGTTGGTGCGGTCATCTACGGCCACCGAACCGCGCTCATCCGTCGTTCCTTCAAAGCCGTTCACCGACTGGAACAGCTTGGCCAGGTCCGCCGCCTTAGCGTAGTTGACCTGCAATAATTCACGCCGCAGGGGCGCCAGGTCGGCCATCTGCTTGCGCGATTCCAGCGTGAGCAATTCACGAGCGGCCAACTCCTCGGCGGGCGCCACCAGTAGCACTCCGGCCTTTATCCGTTTATCCAAACCTTTAGTTTGCAGCACAAGATCCAGCGCTTGATCCCAGGGCACATGCTTGAGGCGTAGGGTGATGGAGCCCTGCACATCGTCGCTGACCACCAAGTTGAGGCCGGCCACATCGGCGATTTGCTGCAATACGGCGCGCAGACCAATATCCTGGAAGTTGAGGCTCAGCTTTTCACCTGTATAGGCGCCCGACACCGCATTCCCGGGAGGCGGTAGCTGGATAAGATCCACACGATTGGGCACAGCAACAGCCATCGGTGCCGTGAACGCTATCCATAGCGCCACACCGAAGGACGAGAAAGTCCTTTTCATTGTTTGATTCCGTTATGAGTGGAGGTTTAATACGAGGGTTCGCGGGCGCTCCAGCCATGCGCCCTGTTCATCGGGAAACAACTCGACCAGCTCGATATGGCCGTCATGAATCGCTGTGATTCGACCATGATCCGGCCCGAGGTAATCGCCGACCGCCAGGCGATGCAACGTAGAGGCCTGGCGCAGCAGGACGAAAGTCTGCGCCCCGCGGGACAACGTGCCGACCATGTCGAACTGATCCACAGAGAGACCTTCCAAGGCTCCACGCGAACGAGCCAGGTCTGGGGCAACAGCCGCCCGTCCACGCGAGTGATCGACGTGCAAGGCAAGGAGCTGGAACGGATCACGTAGACCGGAGGCGTCGTAGACAAAGGGTTGTTCTTGCAGGGCTGGCGCGCCCCGTTTAACGCTTTTCTGGCTACGCCAATAGCTCTTGGCCAGCAGATCAAGCCGCAGTAGCTTGCCATCACTTCGGAGAGCAACGTCATGCACCGTAGCGATGCGCGAGAGGCCACCTAGGGCACTCAGAAACGTCGCCAGGTCGTGATAGGCGCCGGTGACGCCGACCTGGACAGGCTGTTCGTTATAGAGTGGCCGAGACAGCTCATCCAACGGCGTGACGCTCTCTATCACCAACCCATTAGCCAGTGCTAACCGAGCGATGTCCTCCAGCAAGCCGGGCACCTCGGACTCACCAGGCAATTGCTGAAGAAGCCCGCTGACCTTTTCCTGCATCAGTTGGAACTGGCGAGCCTGGTCTTCAAGATCCGCGGCCACGTCAGTTTTTTCCGCGCGTTGCTGCTGCAGGGCAACACCTTGAACCTCGACCTGTCGCAATCGCTCCCGTGATGAGCTCAGGTATAGAAGGTCACCCACCACCAGCACTATGCCGGCCAGCGCACAGCCCAGCAGGACTTTGCCAGGTAAGGGCCATTTTGCAGCGTTGTGAGTCAGCGCGGAAAATTCGAGCCTGGGCAGGCTCATGGCTGGGCCTCGGAGGATTCTCCCTGGCGTACCATCAACTGGAATTCGTTGGTGCCGCGAGCGCCGTCGGCTCGCACATGTTGCAGGCGCGTAGAGTGTGCACCTTCGGAGGCTTCCAGGCGGCGCATCAACTGGGCAATGTCCTGGCTGGATTCAGCGCTGCCACTGATACTCACCGTATCGCCTTTGGCGACGACCTCATGCAAATGCACGCCATCAGGGACCGCACGGGCCAACTGATCGAGCAGTTGTGCGCCGGCGGAGCGATTATCGTGCAAGTCTTGTACGACCTTCATGCGTTCCGCCAGTTGCTGGCTTTGCACCTGAAGGTCATCAATGGTCTTGATACGCGAGTCCAGCACGGCGACGTCCTTGCTCGCATGATTATTGCGCGTCACCTGCCGGTCGATCGCCTGGTCGATCACCTGATCCGCCAGCCACACCGCCGCAAGCGCCACGCAGGCAAACGCCGCCAGCAGCATCAGGAAATATTTACGCCGCCGTTCCGCCAGCGCCTGGCGCCAAGGCAAAAAATTGATTCGTGTCATCCAGCGAAACTCCTCAGGGCCAACCCGCAAGCGACTCCCATCCCAGGGGCATCGACGACCCACTGTGTACCATCAACTCGATGGCCAAGTGTGAAGCTGGCGAAATCCTGACTGCAAGCGTGCGCCAATGCAAACTCTTCGATGTCCACGACACTGGTCGCCAACCCAGCCAGCGCCAAAACGGCTTCACGGGCCTCGACGTGCTCCTTGAGACAGGCTGCCAGCAATACCTCGACCCGCGCTGCCCCCTGCGCCGAAATGCCCTGAACCTGAAAATCCAGTGCCACTTCATCCAGCGGATAAGGAATGTATTGATCTGCTTCCATCTGAATCCTCCAGGCCATTTCGTCATCACTCAGCCCTGCAGGCATTTCAATTACCCGAGTAATCACCGAAGGCCCCGCAACGGCAACAGCCGCCCGCTTGGCCGACGTGCCAAGCCGAGACAGTGCGATGTAAAGCGCCTGCCCAATACCTTCCAGGTCCAGCAGGGTGCCATCGACTACCGAATGGGCAGACAGCGCCTGTGTGGCGTAGCTTTGCACGGTGTAACCGCTGGCTGAACGACTGATTTCAACCAGCTTGATCCCCGCTTCATTGATGTCGACGCCCAGGACGGTGTCGTCTTTTCGCCTGAAAAATCCCTTTTCCATAAAACTCCCCAAAACTTTCCCTGTCATACCGGCTGTCATCTCGCCTGATTGCTGCCAGGCACCTTGCATTCGGTCGGCTTGTTCAAGGCTCGCGAATGACGCCCCAAGCCGAAAAATGCTTTAATGCCCAGCGTTTTTTCCCGCTTTTTATCTGCTGCCCGGGTCGATCCATCGTTTGCCATGCATGCCCCGACGCCTAACTCATTCTTTTCTCTGGAAATCCAAAAGCCTTGATTCGTCTGCTGAAGTTTTTCGGGTACTCCATTGTCGCGATCGTCTGCGGGCTACTGCTCGTACTCAGCGGGGCCTACCTCTACCTTAGTCCGGGTTTACCCTCCGTAGAGGCACTCAGAAGTATCCAGTTGCAGATTCCTTTGCGGGTCTACAGCAGCGATGAAAAACTGATCGCGGAGTTCGGCGAAATGCGCCGCACACCGATCCGTTTTGCCGACATTCCGCCCAATTTCATCAGCGCCCTGCTGTCAGCCGAAGATGATAATTTTGCCAACCACTATGGCGTCGACCCCAGCAGCCTGGTTCGCGCCGCCACACAATTGGTAAAAAGCGGACACATTCAATCCGGCGGCAGCACCATCACCATGCAGGTGGCGAAGAACTTCTTCCTCACAAGCGAACGCAGCTTTTCGCGTAAAGCCACCGAGATCCTGCTGGCATTGCAGATCGAGCGTCAGCTGACCAAGGACGAGATCCTTGAGCTTTACGTTAACAAGATCTACTTGGGCAACCGCGCCTACGGCATCGAAGCCGCGTCCCAGGTGTACTACGGCAAGTCCATTCGCGACGCCAGCCTGGCGCAGATGGCGATGATTGCCGGCCTTCCAAAGGCGCCTTCGCGCTTCAACCCACTGGCCAACCCGGCGCGCAGTAAAGAGCGCCGCGACTGGATCCTTGGGCGCATGTACAAACTGGGCAAGATCGACCAAGCCGCTTATGAAAGCGCGATAGCCGAACCACTGAACGCCAGCTATCACGTACCGACACCGGAAGTGAACGCACCCTATATCGCTGAAATGGCGCGTGCGGAGATGGTCGGCCGTTATGGCAGCGAGGCCTACACTGAAGGCTTCCGCGTGACGACGACGGTTCCGAGCAACTTGCAGGACATCGCCAATGACGCAGTGCATTCCGGCCTGATCACTTACGACCAGCGCCACGGCTACCGAGGCCCTGAATCGCGCTTGCCGGGCAAAACCCTGAGCGCCTGGACGACCGAGCTGGGTAAACAGCGCGCGATCAGCGGGCTGGAGCCGGCCATTGTCACCCAGGTGAAGAAAGATGGCCTGCAGGTACTGACACGCACCGGCGAAGCCCACGTAGCCTGGGACAGCATGAAGTGGGCACGCCCGTTCCTGAACACCAACAGCATGGGCCCGATGCCCAAGCAGCCGTCAGACGTCGCGCAAGTGGGCGACCTGATCCGCGTGCTACGCCAGAAAGACGACAGTCTTAAATTCAGCCAAGTACCGCTGGCCCAAGGTGCGCTGGTCTCGTTGGACCCGCAGAACGGTGCAATCCGCGCCCTGGTGGGTGGCTTCGCCTTTGAGCAGAGCAACTACAACCGTGCCACCCAGGCCAAGCGCCAGCCGGGCTCAAGCTTCAAGCCGTTTATCTATAGTGCCGCACTGGATAACGGCTACACCGCCGCCAGTCTGGTCAACGATGCACCGATCGTGTTTGTCGACGAGTACCTGGACAAGGTCTGGCGCCCGAAAAACGACACCAACACGTTCCTTGGCCCTATCCGTATCCGCGAGGCGTTGTACAAGTCGCGCAACCTGGTGTCGATCCGCTTGCTGCAGGCGATGGGCGTCGGCAAGACCATCGATTACATGACGCGTTTTGGCTTCAGCAAGTCAGACCTGCCTCCTAACCTGTCCCTGGCGCTCGGCACCGCAACCCTCACGCCGATGGAAATCGCCACCGGCTGGAGCACGTTTGCCAACGGCGGCTACAAAATCGCGCCGTACTTGATCGACAAGATCGAAAGCCGCAATGGCGACACCCTGTTCACCGCCAACCCACCGCGCGTGCCGGGTGATGTGGTCAACGGCGTGGCGGCCACTGACGGGTTGGCAGCGCCGAGCAACGGCGGTATTACCATCGAGCCGACACCAGGCGCCTCGCCAGCCGTAAACACCGCTGCAACCGAACCACAGGCACCTGCCGTGGCCGAGCGCATCGTGGATGGCCGCACGACGTATATCCTCAACAGCATCCTCGAAGACGTGATCAAGAAAGGCACCGGACGCCGCGCACTGGCCTTGGGCCGTGCGGACATCGCGGGCAAGACCGGTACCACCAACGAATCCAAGGACGCCTGGTTCTCCGGCTATAACGCCGACTACGTGACTACCGTGTGGACCGGCTATGACCAGCCCGAAAGCCTCGGTCGTCGAGAGTTCGGTGGCACCGTCGCACTGCCGATCTGGATGAGCTACATGGGCGCAGCCTTGAAAGACAAACCGCTGCATACCCAGCCGGAGCCGGAAGGCATCCTTAGCCTGCGAATCGACCCGGTGAGTGGCCGTGCGGCATCGCCAAGCACGCCGAATGCGTACTTCGAACTGTTCAAGAGCGAAGACACGCCGCCGTCGGTCAATGAACTGGGTAACGGCGTTGCACCGGGCAGCCCGCTGCCGGCAGATGAGGCGGCGCCGATCGACCTGTTCTAACGGAGTCTGTGTTTGAACACAGATCCAATGTGGGAGGGGGCTTGCCCCCGATACCAGTGGAGCAGCCAACTCATCAAGTGGCTGACACTCCGCCATCGGGAGCAAGCCCCCTCCCACCTTTGGTTCTGCGCAGGCCGTGGTTTTTATAGCCACACAACAAAAAGCCCCGACTCGCGAGAGCCGGGGCTTTTTGTTGGTGCGCTACAACGGCTTAGCCGTTGAACACATCATCCACGCTTTGCAGCGGGTAGTTTTTCGGATACGGCAGGGTGGCCACGCCGGTCTCGATGGCGGCTTTGGCCACGGCATCGGAGATCAGGGTGATCAGGCGCTTATCCATTGGTTTCGGAATGATGTACTCACGACCGAATTCCAGCTTGGCACCACCGTAGGCATCGCACACGTCCTGAGGCACCGGCAGCTTGGCCAGTTCACGCAGGGCATTGGCGGCAGCTACTTTCATCTCTTCGTTAATGCGCTTGGCGCGAACGTCCAGGGCACCACGGAAGATGAACGGGAAACCCAGAACGTTGTTGACCTGGTTCGGGTAGTCCGAACGACCGGTGGCCATGATCACGTCGTTGCGGGTGGCGTGAGCCAGTTCCGGCGAGATCTCTGGGTCCGGGTTGGAGCAGGCGAATACGATCGGGTTGGCCGCCATGGACTTCAGACCTTCGGCGCTCAGCAGGTTCGGGCCGGACAGGCCGACGAACACGTCTGCACCGTCAAGGGCGTCAGCCAGGGTGCGCTTGGAGGACGGGTGGGCAAACATCGCCTTGTACTGGTTCAGATCGGTACGCTCGGACTGGATCACGCCCTTGCTGTCGACCATGTAGATGTTTTCGAGCTTGGCGCCCATGCTCACGATCAGCTTCATGCAGGAGATAGCCGCGGCACCGGCGCCCAGGCAGACGATTTTGGCGTCAGACAGGGTTTTCCCAGCGATTTCCAGGGCGTTGATCATGCCGGCCGCGGTAACGATCGCGGTGCCGTGCTGGTCATCGTGGAATACCGGAATGTCGCACTGCTCGATCAGGGCCTTTTCGATCTCGAAGCACTCAGGTGCCTTGATGTCTTCCAGGTTGATGCCACCGAAGGTGATGGAGATACGCTTGACGGTGTCGATGAAGGCCTGCGGGCTCTCGGAATCGACTTCGATGTCGAAAACGTCGATGCCGGCGAAGCGCTTGAACAGCACGCCTTTACCTTCCATGACTGGCTTGGAAGCCAATGGGCCGAGGTTGCCCAGGCCAAGAATCGCGGTGCCATCGGAAATCACTGCAACCAGGTTGCCCTTGCCTGTGTACTTGTACGCCAGCTCGGGATCACGAGCGATTTCACGTACGGGCTCAGCCACGCCGGGGCTGTAGGCCAACGACAGATCGCGGGCAGTGGCAGTGGCTTTGGTGAGCTCTACACTCAGCTTTCCTGGACGAGGATGGGCATGATATTCGAGAGCGGCAGTTTTCAAATCAGACATATCGGCATTCCGCTTTTACTGTTGGTCGACGGACCGCCGAGGATACTCGTGTCGTAAAGCCCCTACAAGACTGGGCAGTCACAGGTGTCAAGGCCCCGAAACGACGTACTTTAGTCTAAAGCCACGGTATACAAGGGCTAGACTGTTCACAATCGACATAAAAAATGTCTACAATTTTTTATTAAAACGTCAATTTAATCATGCTGGCGTCGGTCAGCGGCAACAGCCAACGCGCATGATCGTGTTTCAGGCCGCCGCGCTTGGAGCGATCCTGCACCCAACCCCGAGCCTCGACTACCTTGCCTTGCAGACCATTAAGCAGACCGACATCGAATGTGTGGGCCAGATCGGGTGCAATGCGTAATACCAGTGAACGCTCCAATTCTATCCAGATGCCACCTCGATTGCGTTCGATCTTGCTTACGCGGCCGCTGACCAAGGCAAAGCCGGATTGCTTGAGCTGCGCCACGGGCTGTATTGGCGATTGCCGCCAGAGGCCCAGACTTGCCTGACGGGCGCGGTTTTCAGCAGCTTGCTGGCAGGCGACGAGATCCACATTGGGCGCGACGCCCACCTGGAATCCAAGGCCCTCAGCCAGCAATTGCGCCTCCAGGTTCTCGCCATTGCCACCGTAAAGGTGGGCCAGGGTACGACCGTAATGATCTTTAGGCTCGCGCCCCGGCACCAGGCCGACGCGACCGCCGCTGGCCGCCACCAACGCCTGCAAACGCTGGCGAGCAGCGACAGAATAGGGCTCATCGGTTCGGCCCTTTTTGCCGGTCTCCGGCGCATTAAGGCCGATCATCCGCACGCTGCGGCCATCCTTGAGACGTACGGTATCGCCATCAACCACACGCTGCACCTCGACCTGGGACACGGACGTCGGTGCAGGGCAAAACACCTCGGCCTGAACAGCCGACAGCCAAATCCCAGGCACAAAAAAGGCGCCCGCAAGGGACGCCTTTTTCAACAGCTGGCAAAAGCCCATAAGGCCTTTGAGCCTTACTCTGCTGGAGTAGCAGGCTTCTTGCCGAAAGCACCAAAGCGATCTGCGAAGCGCTGTACGCGGCCGCCGGTGTCCAGAGTTTTCTGCTTACCGGTGTAGAACGGGTGGCACTCGTTGCATACGTCAGTACCCAGTGGCTTGCACAGGTTCGAACGTGTTTCGAACTTGTTGCCGCAGCTGCAGGTTACTTCGATGGTTTCGTACGCTGGATGGATATCGGCTTTCATGGCACTTCCTCGGGCTAGCGTGCCGCCACTCGACACTATTGTCGAATACCGCACGTAATTAGGCCGCGGATTCTACCAGACCTTTTTAAACGCGCAAGCGGCCCTTGCGGCCGATTCCCAACATAAAAGCTCCTTTCATCAGAAAACCATGGCATACCCAAGCCTTGCCCTGTCTGCTAGGCTCCCGCCCTTCCTCATCACCCTCCTTATATGGAACCCCGCGTGCCCGACGCCATTTTGCGCCTAGCCCTGCCCTCGCCGCTGCGCCGCCTGTTCGACTACCGGGCCCCGGCCGGCGTGCTGCGAGCGCAATTGCAGCCAGGCATGCGCGTGCGTGTACCCTTTGGCCGACGGGAAATGATCGGCATTCTGATAGAAGTCGCCGATCACAGCGAAGTCCCGGCCGAAAAGCTCAAACCAGCCCTGGCCATCCTGGACGCCACCGCACCATTGCCGCCCGCGCTGTTCAAGCTGTGCCTATGGACCGCCCAGTATTACCAGCACAGCCTGGGCGACACCTTGAGCTGGGCGCTGCCGGTGCTGTTGCGTCAGGGAGAGTTGGCCGAAGCACGCCAGGAGCGTTTCTGGTCGACGGTGCCCGGTGCCCGTCTCGATGACCCGCGCATCGCCCGTGCCCCGCGCCAGCGTGAAGCCCTGGCAACCCTGGCCCAACATCCACACGGCGTAGCGCATCAGCTATTGAGCAAGCTGATGCTGAGCAAGGACAGCCTCGACCTGCTGCTAGCCAAAGGCCTGGTGCAGGTGGAAATCCGCAAGCACGCCCCCGACCCGCGCCACGAACATTGGCTGGCCCAGCCGGAATTACCGCTGAACCCCGAGCAACGCGCGGCGTATGAAGCGATTCGCGCAGGTTTCGACAGTTTCCATGCGTTCCTGCTGGCCGGCGTCACCGGCAGCGGCAAGACCGAAGTCTATTTGCAGTTGATCCGTGAAACCCTGCAGGCCGGCAAGCAGGCACTGGTGTTGATCCCTGAGATCAACCTCGGCCCGCAAACCCTGGCGCGTTTCGAACAGCGCTTCAACGCTCGCATCGCGCTGGTGCACTCGGCGGTCAACGACCGTGAACGTCTCGAGTCGTGGCTGGCCGCGCGAGATGGCGAGGCTGACATTATTATCGGCACCCGTTCGGCGCTGTTTACGCCGATGAAAAACCCCGGCCTGATCATCATCGACGAGGAGCACGACGGCTCCTATAAACAGCAGGAAGGCCTGCGTTACCACGCCCGCGACCTCGCACTGGTGCGCGCGCGCCAGGAAGACATTCCGATTGTGCTCGGTTCGGCCACCCCATCCCTGGAAAGCCTGCACAACGCCCACACCGGCCGTTATGGGCTCCTACGCTTGAATGAGCGCGCCGGCGGCGCCAAGCAGCCTCGCTTCATGCGCCTGGACGTCAAAAGTCGTCCGCTGGACAGCGGCATTTCCGGGCCGATGCAGCAAGCCATCGGCCAGACCCTTGCCGCTGGTCAGCAAGTATTGGTGTTTCTCAACCGCCGCGGCTTTGCGCCGACACTGCTGTGCCATGACTGCGGCTGGATGTCTGAGTGCGAGCGCTGCGATGCGCGCATGACCGTGCACCAACGCCACGGCGAGCTGCGCTGCCACCACTGCGGCCATGTGGAACGTGTGCCTCGGCATTGCCCACAGTGCGGCAAGGTGGACCTGCGTCCGGTGGGCGCGGGCACCGAACGTGCCGAAGAGCGCTTGGGCATTCTGTTTCCGGATTACCCGGTACTGCGAGTCGACCGCGATAGCACGTCGCGCAAAGACGCGATGAATCAGCTGTTCGCCACTATTCAGAAAGGCCAGCCGTGCATCTTGGTGGGCACGCAGATGCTCGCCAAAGGGCACCACTTTCCACGGGTGACACTGGTGTCGATCCTGGATGCCGACGGTGGTTTGTTCTCCGGGGACTTCCGCGCCAGCGAGCGCATGGCGCAGTTGATCGTGCAGGTCGCGGGTCGTGCCGGGCGCGCGGAGGAGCCGGGCAAGGTGATTATTCAGACCCACCTCGCTGACCATCCTTTGCTGATCCAACTGACCGAACAAGGCTATTTTGCCTTCGCCGAACAAGCACTGAGCGAACGCCGTTCCGCCGGCCTGCCGCCATTTGCGCACCTGGCATTGCTGCGAGCAGAAGCGCACAAGCCCGGCCAGGCCGAAGGTTTTCTTGATGAAGCATGCAGCGTCGCCGAAGGTTTACTGGGCGAACTGAGCCTGACCGGCATCGAACTGCTCGGCCCGGTGCCCGCGCCCATGGAGCGCCGCGCCGGACGCTATCGCGCTCAGCTACTCTTGCAGGCAACCTCACGCGCACCGCTGCATCGACTATTAAGTAGCTGGCTGCTTGCCCTGGAGCAAATGCCCAGCGGCCGACAAGTGCGATGGTCGTTGGATGTAGACCCGGTAGATTTGTATTAACCCAGGCCACAGGTCCCACGAAGGTTGGCAAGCCCGCCCTCGCCACGGATAATGCCCAGTTTTTCCACCTGCGCATCGCGCGCCGCCGCTTGCGGTCGAAAGAGAACACCATGAAAGACACCATTCGCCAGCTGATCCAACAAGCCCTCACCCAACTCGTCAACGAAGGTGTGTTGCCTGAAGGCCTGACGCCGGCGATCCAGGTGGAAAACACCCGAGACAAGACCCACGGCGACTTCGCCAGCAACATCGCGATGATGCTGTCCAAGCCGGCTGGCATGAAGCCGCGCGACCTGGCGGAAAAAATCATCGCCGCGCTGCCGGCTGATGAGAGTGTGACCAAGGCCGAAATCGCCGGCCCTGGCTTTATCAACTTCTTCCAAAACACCCAGGCCCTGGCTTCGCGCCTGGATGCAGCCCTCGCCGATGCCAAGATCGGCGTACGTAAGGCCGGCCCGGCTCAGCGCGTGGCCATTGACCTGTCGGCACCTAACCTCGCCAAAGAGATGCACGTCGGCCACCTGCGCTCGACCATCATTGGCGATGGCGTGGCGCGGGTGCTGGAGTTCCTGGGCGACACCGTGATCCGCCAGAACCACGTGGGCGACTGGGGCACCCAGTTCGGCATGCTGATGGCTTATCTGCAGGAAAACCCGATCACCAGCAACGAGCTGTCGGACCTGGAGAACTTCTACCGCGCCGCCAAAAAGCGTTTCGATGAATCCGAAGAGTTCGCCGACCGGGCCCGTGGCCTGGTGGTGAAACTGCAGGCCGGCGACAAGGAATGCCTGGATCTGTGGGGCCGCTTCCGTGATATCTCGCTGTCCCACTGCCAGGAAATCTACGAGCTGCTCAACGTCAAGTTGACCATGGCCGACGTGATGGGTGAAAGCGCCTACAACGACGACCTGATCAATGTGGTCAACGACCTCAAGGCCAAGGGCCTGCTGGTCGAGAGCAACGGCGCGCAGTGCGTGTTCCTCGAAGAATTCAAGACCGCCGACGGCGAGCCGCTGCCGGTGATCATCGTCAAGGCCGATGGTGGCTACCTCTACGCCACCACCGACCTGGCCGCCGTGCGCTACCGCAGCGGCGTGCTCAAGGCAGATCGCGCGCTGTATTTCGTCGACCAGCGCCAAGCCCTGCACTTCCAGCAGGTGTTCGAAGTGGCGCGCCGTGCGGGCTTCATCACCCACCCGATGCACATGGAACACATGGGCTTCGGCACCATGAACGGCGCCGATGGCCGTCCGTTCAAGACCCGCGACGGCGGCACCGTGAAGCTGATCGACCTGCTGAACGAAGCCCAGGAGCGTGCCTACAACCTGGTGAAGGAAAAGAACCCGGAGCTGGCCGAAGCCGAGTTGCGCAACATCGCCCGTGTGGTGGGCATTGGCGCGGTGAAATACGCCGACCTGTCCAAGCACCGCACCAGCGACTACAGCTTCAACTTCGAGCTGATGCTCAACTTCGAAGGCAACACCGCACCGTACCTGCTGTACGCCTACACCCGCGTGGCCGGTGTGTTCCGCAAGTTGGGCAAGGACTTCAGCGAAGTTGAAGGCCAGATCAATCTTGAAGCGCCGCATGAACAGGAACTGGCCGCCAAACTGGCGCAATTCGGCGAAGTGCTGAACAGCGTCGGCGAGAAAGGCACGCCGCATATCCTTTGCACCTATTTGTACGAAGTCGCTGGCCTGTTCTCCAGCTTCTACGAGAACTGCCCGATTCTCACTGCCGACGATGAAGCCCAAAAGCAAAGTCGCCTGCGCCTCGCCGCATTGGCTGGACGGACCCTCAAGCAAGGCCTGGAACTGTTAGGCCTGGAAACTCTGGAGCGTATGTAAGTTGGCTGCCAAGAAAAAACCTGCACCCAAGCGCGGCGCCAGCCGCTACCAGGCCCCGGCGAAGAAGCCGATTCCGGGCTGGTTGTGGATGGCCATCGGCCTCACGGTTGGCGCGTTTATCGTGTTCCTGATGAAGCTGGACCCAGGCCAGGGCGATGACGTCAAACGGGTCAAACAGGAACAGCAGAAAGCCACGAAAATGGCTGAAGCTAACAAGACTGCACCGAGCCCAACGGCACCGGTAAAGCCGAAGTACGACTTCTATACGCTGCTGCCGGAATCGGAAGTGATCGTGCCGCCTGACGCCGTGCCGGAGAAAACCCTGCCGACGCCACAAGTGCCGACCACCCCGGTGACCCCAGCGGAAGCCGCGAAAATCGACACTGCGCGAGCCCAGGCAGCGCTGGCCGGGATTACTCCGCCGCCCGCACCACCGGTTGCGGAGACCAAAGCCGCACCTGTGACCAAGTTCTTCCTGCAAGCGGGCTCGTTCCCGAAACAGGCGGATGCGGATCGTGTGCGTGCGCAGATTATTCTGCTGGGCCAGACGGTGACGGTGGAGTCCGGCACTGTAAAGGACGCGACCTGGTATCGCGTCCTGGTGGGGCCGTTCAGCAACCGCGAACAGCTGACCGTGGCACAGAAACAATTGGCCGGCGCAGGGTTTAGCAACTTGTTGTTACAACAACGCCAGAGCCGCTGATTTCGAAGACACAACAGCATTAATGTGGGAGGGGGCTTGCCCCCGATGGCGGTGTATCAGTCACCAGATTCATTGACTGACACTCCGCCATCGGGGGCAAGCCCCCTCCCACATTTGGTTTTGCAGCGCTCTGAAATGTGTGTCAGACCGATAAACACCACTCGTCCGCCATAAACCCCTACGGTTGAAATCCCCCCCGCCACCCCCATATGAGTTTCCATCAGGGCATTTTCGCCCCGCTGCGTGGAGACTCTCCCCTTGACCACCATCGTTTCAGTACGTCGCCACGGCAAAGTCGTCATGGGCGGCGACGGCCAGGTTTCCCTGGGTAATACCGTGATGAAAGGCAACGCGAAGAAAGTCCGTCGCCTGTACCACGGCCAGGTGCTCGCCGGCTTTGCTGGCGCTACCGCCGACGCTTTTACCCTCTTCGAGCGTTTCGAAGGCCAGCTTGAGAAACATCAGGGCCACCTTGTGCGCGCCGCTGTGGAGCTCGCTAAAGAATGGCGCACCGACCGCTCCCTCAGCCGCCTGGAAGCCATGCTGGCTGTAGCAAACAAAGACGCTTCGCTGATCATCACCGGCAACGGCGATGTGGTTGAACCCGAGCACGGCTTGATCGCCATGGGCTCCGGTGGCGGTTACGCCCAGGCCGCGGCGAGCGCACTGTTGAAGAAAACCGACCTGTCGGCCCGCGAAATCGTCGAAACCGCCCTGGGTATCGCCGGCGACATTTGCGTGTTCACCAACCACAACTTCACCATTGAGGAGCAGGACCTCGCCGAGTAAGCCGTAGGCTTATTCCGCTTGAGGCCGCCAAACACTATGTCCATGACTCCCCGCGAAATCGTCCATGAACTCAACCGCCATATCATCGGCCAGGACGATGCCAAGCGCGCCGTTGCCATCGCGCTGCGTAACCGCTGGCGCCGGATGCAACTGCCCGAAGAATTACGCGTTGAAGTAACACCGAAGAACATCCTGATGATCGGCCCGACCGGTGTCGGTAAAACCGAAATCGCCCGGCGCCTGGCCAAGTTGGCCAATGCCCCGTTCATCAAGGTCGAAGCGACCAAGTTCACCGAAGTCGGCTATGTGGGCCGCGATGTCGAGTCGATCATTCGAGACCTGGCTGACGCCGCCCTGAAGATGCTGCGCGAACAGGAAGTGACCAAGGTCAGCCACCGCGCCGAAGACGCCGCCGAAGAACGCATCCTCGATGCCCTGTTGCCACCGGCACGCATGGGTTTCAACGAAGACGCAGCGCCGTCGTCCGATTCCAACACCCGCCAACTGTTCCGCAAACGCCTGCGTGAAGGCCAGTTGGATGACAAGGAAATCGAGATTGAAGTCGCCGAGGTCTCCGGCGTCGATATTTCCGCACCGCCTGGCATGGAGGAAATGACCAGCCAGTTGCAGAACCTGTTCGCCAATATGGGCAAGGGCAAGAAGAAAAGCCGCAAGCTCAAGGTGAAAGAGGCGCTCAAGCTGGTACGCGACGAAGAAGCCGGGCGCCTGGTGAATGAGGAAGAGCTCAAGGCCAAAGCCCTGGAAGCTGTCGAGCAGCATGGCATCGTGTTTATCGACGAAATCGACAAGGTGGCCAAGCGCGGCAATTCCGGCGGCGTCGATGTGTCCCGCGAAGGCGTACAGCGCGACCTGCTGCCGCTGATCGAAGGCTGCACCGTGAACACCAAGCTGGGCATGGTCAAGACCGACCACATCCTGTTTATCGCTTCCGGTGCGTTCCACCTGAGCAAGCCAAGCGACCTGGTGCCGGAGTTGCAAGGTCGTCTGCCGATTCGCGTAGAGCTGAAGGCACTGACCCCTGGCGACTTCGAACGCATCCTCAGCGAACCGCATGCGTCGCTCACTGAGCAGTATCGCGAGCTGTTGAAAACCGAAGGCCTGGGCATTGAGTTCCTGCCGGACGGTATCAAGCGCTTGGCTGAGATCGCGTGGCAGGTCAACGAGAAGACCGAAAACATCGGCGCGCGTCGCCTGCACACGTTGCTTGAGCGCTTGCTTGAGGAAGTGTCTTTCAGCGCCGGCGACATGGCCGGTGCGCAGAATGGCGAGGCGATCAAGATCGACGCCGAATACGTCAACAGCCACTTGGGCGAATTGGCACAGAACGAGGACTTGTCGCGGTATATTCTGTAAGCCTCACACAGAACTGCTTTGCTTCAAATGTGGGAGGGGGCTTGCCCCCGATAGCGGTGGATCAGTCAGCTTATCTATAGCTGACCCACTGCAATCGGGGGCAAGCCCCCTCTCACATTTTTAAGCCGGTTTATTCAAGAGCACCTCATATGGCCAAGTTTCCTACTGCTGTAAACCTGCACAAAACCTCAAACACCCTCGGCCTCACCTACGGGCCCGACGAGGTATACCAACTTCCCGCCGAACTGCTGCGCACCCACTCGCCTTCCGCCGAGGTCCAGGGCCACGGCAAACCCATCCTGCAATTCGGCAAGCTCAACGTTAAGTTGATCAAAGTAGAACCGGCCGGTCAGTACGCACTGAAATTGACCTTCGACGATGGGCATGACAGCGGACTGTTCACTTGGGACTACCTCTATCAATTGGCCGTGCGTCAGGACGCGTTGTGGACCGATTATCTCGCCGAGCTCAAAGCCGCCGGCAAAACCCGCGACCCGAGTCAGTCGGTCGTGCGGCTGATGCTCTAGTCCAGGCTTCTCGCTCATTAGAGGGCATTTTCTAATTTCATCTGTTTGAATGCCCTGTCGCGTGGTCAACGATTGGCCCGCTTGCGAAAAAAATTAAACTCGGGTAACCAATGGAACTGGCAAGTTCCCTGCATTTGACGATGCGGTATCAACGGTCACCCGAGTCGCAGTACCAGGCTTGTGTTGTGTATCGAAACTTGGTGCACGGCGGTACCCGGTACTCGTCTTTCGGACAATGGAGCGTCGTAGATGAGTAACAAGAACAACGATGACTTGAAACGCCAGGCCTCGGAAAACACCCTGGGGCTCAACCCGATCATCGCGTTACGCAAAAAGGATTTACTGGCCTCGGCCAAGATGGTGCTGACCCAAGCCATCAAGCAACCGTTGCACAGCGTCAAGCACGTCGCCCACTTTGGCGTTGAATTGAAGAATGTGATGTTCGGCAAATCGGAGCTGGTGCCTGAGAGCGACGACCGTCGCTTCCACGACCCGGCCTGGAGCCAGAACCCGCTCTACAAGCGCTACCTGCAAACCTACCTGGCGTGGCGCAAGGAACTGCATGACTGGATTGGCGACAGCAACCTGTCGGACCAGGACATCAGCCGCGGCCACTTCGTAATCAACCTGATGACCGAAGCCATGGCCCCCACCAACAGCGCAGCCAACCCGGCGGCAGTCAAACGCTTCTTTGAAACCGGCGGTAAAAGCCTGCTCGACGGCCTGTCACATTTGGCCAAGGACATGGTGCACAACGGCGGCATGCCGAGCCAGGTCAACATGGGCGCCTTTGAAGTGGGCAAGTCCCTTGGCACCACTGAAGGCGCGGTGGTGTTTCGCAACGACGTGCTGGAGCTGATCCAGTACAAGCCAATCACCGAGCAGGTGCATGAGCGCCCGCTGCTGGTCGTACCGCCGCAGATCAACAAATTCTACGTATTCGACCTGAGCCCGGAAAAGAGCCTGGCGCGCTTCTGCCTGCGCAACGGCCAGCAAACCTTTATCGTCAGTTGGCGAAACCCGACCAAGGCCCAGCGTGAATGGGGCCTGTCGACCTATATCGAGGCGCTCAAGGAAGCGGTCGATGTGGTCACGGCGATCACCGGCAGCAAAGACATCAACATGCTCGGCGCCTGCTCCGGAGGCATTACCTGCACCGCTCTGCTCGGCCACTACGCGGCGCTGGGTGAGAAGAAGGTCAACGCCCTGACCTTGCTGGTGAGTGTGCTGGACACCACCCTGGACACCCAGGTGGCGCTGTTTGTGGATGAGCAGACCCTGGAAGCGGCCAAGCGCCATTCCTACCAGGCCGGCGTGCTGGAAGGCCGCGACATGGCCAAGGTATTCGCCTGGATGCGCCCCAACGACCTGATCTGGAACTACTGGGTCAATAACTACCTGCTGGGCAACGAGCCGCCGGTGTTCGACATCCTGTTCTGGAACAACGACACCACACGTTTGCCGGCCGCCTTCCATGGCGACCTGATCGAACTGTTCAAAAACAACCCGCTGGTACGCGCCAACGCACTGGAAGTGTGCGGCACGCCCATCGACCTCAAGCAGGTCACGGCGGATATTTATTCACTGGCCGGTACCAACGATCACATCACACCCTGGCAGTCTTGCTACAAGTCGGCGCAGTTGTTTGGCGGCAAAGTGGAATTTGTGCTGTCCAGCAGCGGGCATATCCAGAGCATTCTCAACCCACCGGGCAACCCCAAGGCGCGCTACCAGACCAGCGACAGCCTCGCGGGCAAGCCTCTGGAATGGCAGGAGAACGCAACCAAGCACACCGATTCCTGGTGGCTGCACTGGCAGGTATGGCAGGCAGAGCGCGCCGGGAAGCTGAAGAAGGCGCCGACGACATTAGGCAACAAAACCTACGCCGCAGCCGAAGCGGCACCTGGAACCTACGTACACGAGCGTTAGATTGAAATGGGATCAAATGTGGGAGGGGGCTTGCTCCCGATGCAGGCGACACGGAGCGCCTGCTACACCGCGTTGATGCTATCGGGAGCAAGCCCCCTCCCACGTTGACCCAATACCTACCGGACTACCTCACAGGGCTTGAGCATGCCGCAACCGTTCATCTTCCGCACCATCGACCTGGATGGCCAGACCATCCGCACGGCGGTGCGCCCGGGCAAGCCTCACTTGACGCCGCTGCTGATCTTCAACGGCATCGGCGCCAACCTTGAGTTGGTGTTTCCGTTCGTCCAGGCCCTGGACCCGGACCTGGAGGTGATTGCATTCGATGTGCCAGGCGTCGGCGGCTCATCTACCCCCAAGCGGCCCTATCGTTTTCCCGGCCTGGCCAAGCTCACCGCGCGCATGCTCGACTATCTCGACTACGGCCAGGTCAACGCCGTAGGCGTGTCCTGGGGTGGTGCGCTGGCGCAACAGTTTGCCTACGACTACCCGGAGCGCTGCAAGAAACTGATCCTGGCAGCCACGGCGGCTGGCGCAGTGATGGTGCCGGGTAAGCCCAAGGTTTTGTGGCTGATGGCAAGCCCACGCCGCTACATCCAACCGTCCCATGTGGTGCGTATCGCGCCGATGATTTATGGCGGTTCTTTCCGCCGCGACTCGAACCTCGCCGCCGAACATGCGAGCAAGGTGCGATCTGCCGGCAAACTCGGTTACTACTGGCAGTTGTTCGCCGGGCTGGGCTGGACCAGCATCCATTGGCTGCACAAGATCCGCCAGCCCACCCTGGTGCTGGCGGGGGACGACGACCCGCTGATCCCCTTGATCAATATGCGCATGCTGGCTTGGCGCATCCCAAATGCGCAATTGCACATCATCGATGACGGCCACCTGTTCTTGATCACCCGGGCCGAAGCCGTGGCGCCGATCATCATGAAGTTCTTGGAAGAGGAGCGAATGCGTGCAGTGATTCATCCACGCCCGGCGGTGTAAGGACGCAACGCCGCGCAACTTGCCAGGAACCGACTATGGTTCTGAATTGGCGTGCCTGTTTGATGGCTAGACGAAGGAGTGTTGGCTCATGCGAGAAAGACCCGTGACGAACCCGGCGCCTACCCCTGCTGCGTTCATCAATGCGCAAAATGCGATCACCGGCCTCAGGGGCAGGGACTTGCTCTCGACCTTGCGCAGCGTCGCCGCTCACAGCTTGCGCAACCCGGTGCACACCGCCCGGCATGCCTGGGCCTTGAGCGGCCAGTTGGGTCGGGTGCTGTTGGGCGAGACCGTGCACGAGCCCAACCCCCATGACAGCCGCTTCAGCGATCCCACCTGGAAGCTCAACCCGCTCTACCGTCGAAGTCTGCAAGCCTATTTGAGCTGGCAGAAGCAGACACGTCACTGGATCGACGACAGCGCCCTGAGCGCCGATGACCGGGCCCGCGCACACTTCGCCTTCTCCCTGCTCAACGATGCCGTCTCCCCCTCCAACACCCTGCTCAACCCGCTGGCCGTCAAAGAGTTGCTCAACTCCGGCGGCAACAGCGTGGTGCGCGGTGTGGCCAATTTGTTCGAAGACCTGCTGCACAACAACGGTTTGCCACGCCAAGTGAGCAAGCACGCGTTCGAAGTTGGCAAGACGGTTGCCACCACCCCTGGCTCGGTGGTGTTTCGCAATGAGCTGCTGGAGCTGATCCAGTACAAGCCCATGAGCGAAAAACAGTACGCCAAGCCACTGCTGATCGTGCCGCCGCAGATCAACAAGTACTACATTTTCGACTTGAGCCCGGCCAACAGCTTTGTGCAGTACGCGCTCAAAAACGGACTGCAGACCTTTATGGTCAGCTGGCGCAACCCGGATGTGCGCCACCGCGAGTGGGGCCTGTCCACCTACGTTGCGGCGCTGGAGGAAGCGCTTAACGTATGCCGGGCAATCACCGGCGCCCGAGAAGTCAACCTGATGGGTGCCTGCGCCGGCGGCCTGACCATCGCCGCCTTGCAAGGCCACTTGCAGGCCAAGCGTCAGCTACGCCGCATCTCCAGCGCCAGCTACCTGGTGAGCCTGCTGGACAGCCAGATCGACAGCCCCGCCACCCTGTTCGCCGACGAGCAAACCCTGGAAGCCGCCAAACGCCGCTCCTATCAAGAGGGAGTGCTGGATGGGCGCGACATGGCCAAGGTCTTCGCCTGGATGCGCCCCAATGACCTGATCTGGAATTACTGGATCAACAACTACCTGTTGGGCAAGGAACCGCCGGCCTTCGACATCCTGTACTGGAACAACGACAACACGCGCCTGCCCGCCGCGCTGCATGGCGACCTGCTGGACTTCTTCAAGCACAACCCGCTGAGCCATCCCGGCGGCCTGGAGGTGTGCGGCACGCCCATTGACTTGCAAAAGGTCACCGTGGACAGCTTCAGCGTGGCCGGCATCAACGACCACATTACGCCATGGGACGCGGTGTATCGCTCCACACAACTGCTGGGCGGCGAGCGGCGCTTCGTGCTGTCCAACAGCGGGCATATCCAGAGCATCCTCAACCCTCCGGGCAACCCCAAGGCCAACTACGTCGAGAACCAGAAACTGAGCAGCGACCCACGCGCCTGGTACTACGACGCCAACCATGTCGAGGGCAGTTGGTGGCCGCAATGGCTGGAGTGGATCCAGCAGCGCTCGGGCGTGCAACGCGAAACCCTCACGGCTCTGGGCAACCAGAATTACCCACCGATGGAAGCGGCGCCGGGCACCTATGTGCGAGTGCGCTGAGCTCAACGATCACATTAAGAAGACTGGATGAAGACCCGCGACCGTATCCTTGAATGCGCCCTGCAGTTGTTCAACCAAAAGGGCGAGCCGAATGTATCAACCATGGAGGTGGCCAATGAAATGGGGATCAGTCCCGGCAACCTCTACTACCACTTCCATGGCAAGGAGCCGCTGATCATTGGGCTTTTTGAGCGTTTTCAAGGTGAGCTGGCGCCGTTGCTTGATCCGCCCGCAGACGCACAATTGAAGGCTGAGGATTACTGGCTGTTCCTGCACCTGATTGTCGAGCGAATGGCCCACTACCGGTTTCTGTTCCAGGACTTGTCCAACTTGGCCGGACGCCTACCGAAGCTTGCCAAAGGCATTCGCAACCTGCTTACAGCGCTCAAACGTACCCTGGCATCATTGCTGGCGCGATTGAAGGCAGCGGGGCAAGTGGTCAGTGACACGCAGGCACTGGGGCAATTGGTGGAACAGATCACCATGACCTTGCTGTTTTCCCTGGATTACCAGCGGATACTTGATCGCGAAGGCGAGATACGGGTCGTGGTGTACCAGATCATGATGCTGGTAGCGCCGCACCTGCTATTGCCGACACGGCTGACGACGGAGCGGTTGGCGCTGCGTTATTTGGATGAGCCCGTTTGACGGGCCGTCATCCCGGCTCGCCGAACTGGTAACTGAACTTGAAGAGTTCGCTGTCACTGCTAATGCCCAACTTGCGATACGCCGATTGCTTCTGCGTGCTGATGGTACTTGCACTACGCGAAAACTTCGCAGCAATTGAATTTACCGTCATACCATCGAGAAAACACCGCAACACTTCCTGCTCTTTAGGTGTTAGGCAAGCGTTCATTTGCAACGAAGTTGAAGGCTCCACTCTCGATTTCATATTGAGAACATCAAGTATTGATTGCATACCCTGCAGTGCGGGCACCATACACGGCTTCAAGTAAATCCGGCCTTGAGCAACCGTTCGAATTGCCGTCACCAGTTCGGTCAAGTTCTGGGTCTTGCCCAGTACCCCCCAACATCCTGCCTTCAAAGACAATGAAACCGTGGCAGGCGTGTAATGCGAACACACGATCAGTGGCCTGCACTGGCTGAAGCGCCTGCTCAGGGCCTGGATCAGGCTGAGGCCGTCGCTGTCCGATGGCGCCAGGACAAAGTCCATGACCACAACGTTCGGAGGTCGCCGAGTAAGCGCTTCCAGCAGTTCCCCAGCCGTGCCGAAAGAGCCGATCACATCAAGGTCAGGCGCAGCGCTCAAGCCCAGCTCAATTCCCTGCCGAACCATCTCATGGTCATCTAAAAGCATGACGGTGTACGTAGTGGGCATAGAAGTAGGCATACAAAAAACCCGCATAAGTAAATACAACACCGCACCTTTGAATACGCGTGCTGCAATTACGGTATACCCAGTTACAGGCAGGCATCAATACTACGGGGCAATAAGCGCAAGTCCTTCAGCACGCTCCTACAGAAAAACATTAGTCCTACAGAAAAGTCTTAAGCTAAAAAGTTTTCGAATAATTACGAAATAAAACTCAGCACTTTTCTATAGATGAAGTTCGCACTCCCAGACAAATTATGCCTTCCGCCATTCGAGTAGAACTCGAAACACACTTCAGGCGTCACGCCTTAACCTGCGGCGGGCTTCTTTTACAAATTCACGACTGGGATGACCATGAAAATCACCGCTCTTTCCCCTGTTGCGGCAGTACTCGCTTTGACTGCGGCACTGTCACAGCCGGCATTCGCCGCCAACGATGGCGTTATCAATTTCACCGGCCTGGTGACCGATGTGACCTGCACCGTCGAGGGCGCAGCACCTGGCACAGGCGCCGTCGTCAAAGACGTTAACCTGGGTGGCGTCTCTGCCTCTCGCTTGGCGACGGCGGGTAGTCGCGCCAACCTGACGGGTTTCACCATTCGCATTGGCGGGCCTGGCGAAGGCAGTTGCACCAATGGCCGTACCGCCATGGTGGCTTTCGACCCAACCAGCCCGGCCATTGACGTGGCCACCGGCCGCTTGAACATCGACGGCCACGATGATCCTTCCGACACCACCAATGCCAAGAACGTACAGGTAGAAGTAACCAATCGTGATGGCTCCCCGATCAATGTCTACACCGAGAAATCGGAGGGCGTGGTGATCGTCGACAACCAGGCGATTATTCCACTGGCAGCGCAGCTGTATGCCAGCGGTGCCGCCACCGAAGGCACGGTTAAAACCCGCGTCGGCTTCCTGATCGAATACGCCGAGTAAGAGGTGGACACGTCTGTACCCACAGACCTTGTACGCCCAGGACCTGCCATCGCCGCGCAGGTCCACTTCCAGCCTCGAAGAGACTTCAGATGATTAAACGAATGGCTCGCCGCGCCCTCGCCACCTGCGCTTTTGGGCTGATATCGCTGCACGCGCTCAGCACACAGGCGGGCGTGATTGTCCATGGCACGCGCGTGATCTACCCCGCAGAACAACAGGAAGTCGTTGTGCGGCTGGAAAACAAGGGCAGCCGCCCGGCGCTGGTGCAGGCCTGGCTGGATACCGGTGATCGACATTCAACGCCGGCGACTGCGCAGACCCCGTTCACCCTGACGCCGCCATTGTTTCGTATCGAGCCATATCAACAGCATGCCTTGCGCCTGCGCTATTCCGGTGAGCCGCTACCCGAGGATCGCGAAAGTCTGTTCTGGTTGAACGTACTGGAAGTACCACCGCTTTCCGCCGATGCCGCGCAAAACAACCAGATCGAATTGTCGTTCCGTACTCGCCTGCGGGTGTTCCTGCGCCCACAAGGGCTGGCATATCCCATCGCCAGCGCCGCGTCAAAACTGCAATGGAAACTGGTACCCCATGACCATGGCTTCGCCCTGCAAGCCACCAATCCCACGCCGTACCATATTTCAATCGCCTCGGTTGACTTGCTGAGCGAGGGCAAGCGCTTCAGTAAAGCCGCAAGCAAAGCGGCCAACGACGGACTGTTACTGCCCGCCGGTGACGTAAAACTGTTTGCGCTGCCGCTGCTGCGTAATCGCCCCCACGACAAGCCCGAAGTCGAATTCACCACCGTCAGCGATTTCGGCGCCCGGGTGCGTCACTCCGCTGGCGTCGCACTGTCGTCCGCAGGATAACCCGTCGTATGAAAGCAACTTCGATTTCGCGCTGCTTAACCAGGTTCGCAGTGGCGCTCGCACTGCTCAGTCCGCCCATGGCGCAGGCGAGTGTCGTGATCAATAGCACACGTATTGTCTATCCACAGCAGGACAAGGAAGTCACGGTAAGGCTCGAGAGCAAGAATCAGGCGCCCGTCCTGATGCAAGTGTGGCTGGACAAAGGCGACGAGTACTCGACACCGGATGTAGACGACATACCGTTCGTTGTCACACCGCCGATCTTTCGCATTGAGCCGGGCAAGCAACACGTGGTGCGCCTGGCATACACCGGCGAAACGCTGCCATCGGTACAGGAAAGCCTGTACTGGTTCAACGTGCTGGAAGTGCCTTCTCAGGCCCCGAGCGCTGGGCAGAACAACCAGTTGCAACTCGCCTTCCGCACTCGGATCAAGGTTTTTTTCCGGCCACCCGACCTGCCCTCCGCGGTTGAGGCTGCGCCCGCAAAGCTGCAGTGGCGCAGCGTGACAACCGAGCGCGGCGTGATGCTGGAAGTGTATAACCCGACGCCCTACTACGTGAGCTTCGACAAGATCGAGGTCATCGCAAAGGGGCAGCGCCATGCCCGAGAACCCGCGGCATCGAGCGCCGACAACATGGTGGCGCCCCACGGCCGCAACCACTTCCAACTGACAGGGTTCAAGGCATTACCCGCGAGCGAGACGACCGTCGAATTCCAGACCCTCGACGACTTCGGTCTCACGATTTCGCACAGCGCCAAGGTGTCGTCATGACCGCCACGCCATAGCGACGCCAGGGCCTGCTCAGCGTCTCTTCAGTCCGCCCCTTCGGCCTTCTTGAGAATCAAACATGTCCGTTCAGTGCCCGTCCGTCGGGGCAGGGACGCGCTTTGCCGCAATTCGGACAACACCTATTCCTGTGGACGGTATCCATGCGTTCGAAAAAACCCGCCAGGACCAAAAACTGGCCCCTGTGTCCTCATCGATTGACGTTGATAACCCGTAGCCTCTTGTTGCTTGGAGGTGCCCACGCCGCAGGTGCACAGGGTGCCGAGCAGGTGATATTCAACCCGGCCTTTTTCCCCGACGGGGCGAACGGCTTGCAGATCGATCTTGCAAAGTTCAGTCAAGGCAACGTCGTCCTGCCCGGCACCTACCGCTCGGACGTTTACCTCAATGGCCAGTGGAGCGGACGCGAGTCCCTGACATTCAGCGCCATGGAAGGGCAAGACACGGCTCAACTGTGCCTGGAGCGGGAGGCGCTCATGAGGGTCGGTGTCGACATGGACGCCATCGAACAGGACGCCGCCGAGTCGGCATTGTCCAGCTGTGCCGATATCTCCAGCTACCTGCCCGGCGCCAGCAGCCGGTTCGACGCGGGTGAAAACCGCCTGGACCTGCAGATTCCACAGATCTACCTGGCGCGCAAGGCCCGTGGTTATGTCGACCCCAACCATTGGGACGGCGGTATCGACGCCGCCTTCGTGCGCTACAACGCCAACACCTTCCTGACCCAGGCCAACGGCAGGTCGGTCAGCTCCAATTACCTGGGTCTGAACACCGGGCTCAACCTGGGTGCATGGCACTGGCGTCACAACGGCAGTTACAGCCAGTCGACGGTGGGCTCCGGCTACCAGAGCAGCAGCACCTACGTGCAGCGTGAAGTGAGCGCACTGCAGTCTCAATTGATGGTGGGCGAAATCTACACGCCGGGTGAGCTGTTCGACAGCGTACGTCTGCGCGGCGCCAGCCTGTTCAGCGATGATCGGATGCTACCGGACTCCCAGACCGGTTTTGCACCGGTGGTGCGCGGCGTTGCCGAGACCAATGCACGGGTCACCGTGCGCCAGCGCGGCGTGCTGCTGGACGAGGTGACGGTCGCGCCCGGTCCTTTTGTGCTCAACGATTTATTCCCCACCGGATACGGCGGCGACCTGACCGTTACCATCACCGAGGCGGACGGCCGCAAGCGGGAGTTCATTGTGCCCTTCGCCGCCAACGCCAACCTGTTGCGCCCCGGTTATAGCCGCTACGCGCTGAGCATCGGCCAGCTTGATGAAATCGGCCTTCGGCACCCGCCCAACGTCATGCAAGCGACCTACCAGCACGGTCTCAGCAATGTGCTGACCGGCTACACCGGGACGATAGTGGGCCAGGATTACAACTCCCAGCTACTGGGCGCTGCGTTCAACACTCCAGTGGGCGCGCTGTCCGTTGACGTGACCCACTCGAATGCCGACCTGCCCGGGCATAGCTCGCGGGAAGGGCAAAGCCTGCAGTTGCGCTACAGCAAGAACTTCGCCTCCACCGGCACTCACTTCGCACTCGGTGCCTACCGTTACTCCACCGAAGGCTTCCTCAGCCTGGGCGACGCGGCACGGGTTCGCGACCTTGCCATCGACGGACTCAACCTGGAAAACGTATCGCGCCTGCGCGACAGGATGGACATCAGCCTTAACCAGAACCTGGGCAACGGTTCGGTCTACCTCACCGGCTCCTCGCAAAACTATTGGAATCGCACAAGCGGCAACCTGACCTTAACCGCCGGGTACAGCGGGGCCTGGAAGGGCCTTCATTACACAGTCAGCGCACAACGCACCCGGGACTTGCTCAGTGACCGTGTCGACAAGCAAGTGGACCTGACCTTGAGCCTGCCACTGGGCAGCGGCGCACGGTCCCCGACCCTGACCACCACGGCCTTTCGCGGCGACCACAGCAGTGGGGAACGTGTGACCGTCGGCGGCAACTTGGGCGAACGCAACGAACTCAGCTACGGGCTGGCTGCCAGTCGGACTCACGGCAGCGGTAACAGCACGAGCGCCGACGTGAAATACCAGGCCAGTCACGGCGTGCTGTCGGCCGGTTATGGCCAGAGCAGCGACTACCGCGCCACTTCATTCGGCATGACCGGTGGCATCGTCGCCCACGCGGGCGGCGTGACCTTTGCCCCGGAACTGGGCGACACCATTGGCATCGTCCAGGCACCTGACGCACAGGGTGCACGGATCAACGGTAACCACAGCGCGCAGGTCGGCAAGAGCGGTTATGCCGTAGTGCCAAACCTCACCCCTTACCGCCAGAACGTCGTGGAGCTGGACCCCAAAGACCTTTCCGTAGACGTGGAACTCAAGACCGCCGCCCAGAACGTCGCTCCGCGTGCCGGTTCGGTGGTGAAGCTGGAGTTCGAGACGGTCAGCGGCCAGGCCTTGCTGATCACGGCAGTGCGCGAAGATGGCAGCCCATTACCGTTCGGTGCCGATGTCTTCGATGAAGACGGCGCCAGCGTAGGGGTGGTCGGGCAAGGCGGTAAGGCATTTGTTCGCGTGTCTCGTACCCACGGGGAGTTGACGGTCAAGTGGGGAAAAGCAGCATCGGCGGCGTGCCACCTTCGCTACGAACTGCCAGCAGATACGTCCAGCAGGGAGACTTCACGCTTGACGCAATTGGGCGCCGGCACGTGTGAAACGATCGCGGACCTCGTCGTGCAGCCACCCGCCAATGTACTCGCCCACTCCCTCTCATCGCGGAGTTGAAGATGAAGCACTCAGTTAAATTGATGTCCACACTACTGTTGTTCAGCGTGCCAATCGTGGCTCATGCAGCATGTGACCGGTACATGAACAGCACACTCACCCTTAACCTCCCTGCCACTATCACCGTTCCGGACAGCCTCCCTCTGGGCGGGGAAATCATCAGTCGTGCATTCAGTGGCACAGCACCCGCTTTTTTCGCCAACTGCTACTCCCTGTTTACAGCGGTCACGGGACGATACCAGACACTAGATCCGACGTACTCACCCATCTATCGCACCGAAGTAGCGGGGGTAGGGGTGCGCCTGCGCATCACGGATGCCAGGAGAATCACCAATTTCTATGCACTGCATAATCAGCAAGGAACAGCCCACCCATCCATCGTGAGCCCCAGCTTCACAGCTGCAGAGCTGAAGTTCTACAAAATCGGGCCTGTAACAGACGGGCTGGTGCCAGCCGGAAACATTTGGGTAGAAAGAAGAGATAGACGTCCAGAAATGTTTACCCTGCGGCTCGGCAATGCGGTGCGTTTTATAAGACCCGCCGCCACCTGCGACCTCGCGACCGGCGACGTCAACCGCACGATCGCGCTCGACCCTATCAAAGTGAGCACACTTCAAAACGCGACCTACACCGGCGAACGTAATTTCGAGCTCACCGCCACCTGCACCAACGCATCCAATGTGACCTTTCGGTTTTCCGGCACACCCGCGCCCGGCAACGACCGACTGTTCGCCAATACAGGCACTGCGCGTGGCGTGGCGGTGTGGCTGTATTCACGCCTCAACGGAGGTGTCCAGAACATCATCCCCAATGGGGCCGACGGTGCTCGCACAGTGACGGTTTCCGGCAACCGAGCAGTCCTGCCGCTCGGCGCTGCGTACCACAAAAACGGCACGGTCAGCCAAGGCACGCTCGACAGCACGGCCATCGTCAACATCACTTATAACTAAAACCCTGAGGACTATGAAATGAGCATTCGAGCCCTACCCTTGCTGCTGGCGATCTCCGCCAGCCTGGCCGCGAACGCGGTTCAGGCTGCGACCACCGGCACGTTGCGCTTCACCGGCCAGGTCAACGCCGGCACCTGCAACCTGGCCGCTGGCGATGTGACACGCACCATCACCCTGCCAGCCATCAAAGTGTCTGACTTTGATTTATCTGAAGAAACGGGCACAGCGGAGTTCGAGATCACCGCCGAGTGTGAGTCGGACATTAAAAATGTGTTCTTTCTGTTCGCGGGCACTCCGTCCACCGGCAACGGCGTACTTTTCGCCAACACGGGAACCTCAGGCGGAACGGCACTCTCGCTGTCCCACCGAAACGTCGCGTACATCCCCGCCAACGGCACTGTCGCCCAGCGCACGCGACAGATCGCCACAAGTGGCGGAAAAGCGCTGCTACCGATGAATGCGTCGTACCGCAAAACAGGAGCCGCCATTTCAGCAGGCACCCTGGAAAGTGCTGTCACCGTTTCCATCACTTACAACTGATGAAGGCGTAAACACACGCAAAAAAAACCCGACCTTCTCAGGCCGGGCATTTTTATGAGTCCCGGAAAAATCAGGACTGACTGGATGGCGTCGGGGTAACCGGCGTTGCAGTCGGGCTCACGGCAGCGGGCGTCGGTGCTGCAACCGAGTTGGCTGATGAAGCGGTTGGCGTCGTCGCGGTAGCAGGTTTGGCCGCAACGGCTGGCTTGGTCGCTGCTGGTTTTTTGGCAGCGGCGGGCTTCTTCGCCGCAGCAGGTTTGGCGGCTGGTTTTGCCGCAACAGGCTTGGCTGCGGGTTTGGCCGCAGCGGTTTTAGCCGCTGGCTTGGTCGCAGGTTTGGCAGCGGCCTTGGCGGCCGGTTTGGCGGCTGCTTTCGCTGCTGGCTTGGCAGCGGCTTTGGCGGCCACTGATTTAGCGGCTGGTTTAGCGGCGGCGGTTTTGGCGGCAGGTTTGGCAGCCGTTTTTGCGGTAGCTTTTGCCGGCGCCTTGGCAGCAGGTTTGGCGGCGGCTTTCACCAGCGGCTTGGCAGCGCTTTTCGCGGCCGGTTTGGCCGCAGCGGTTTTAGCCGCTGGCTTGGCAGCCGGTTTCGCGGCTGCGGTTTTCACCGGAGCTACTTTGGCGCCGGTGAGTTTCTCGATCTGCCGGGTCAGGGTATCGACCTTGGTGTGCAGTGCCTTGACTTCAGTACGGCTCGGCACGCCCAGTCGCGAAATCGCCTTGTTAAGACGTGTATCCAGCGCCCCTTCAAGTTCACTCCAGGTACCCAGCACCTGCTTCTTCGCATCACTGATGCGCGAACCGGCAGTCGCCTTAGCGGCATTAACTTGTTTGCCAACGGTGCTCTTGGTCAACTTCTCGGCCTTCTCGCCGTCTTTAACCAGGGTCTCGAAGAGTTTGCTGCCGTCACTGTCGATCTTCGAGTACACACCTAAACCAGCGAGCCAGATTTTGCGGGAATATTCTTCAACTTTCCCGACCCACGAGCTGCCTTCTTTCTGAGTAGTCTTTTTAACAGCCATCCCGATGTCTCCTTAGTGTTTACGCGCGACACGTTCGAGCAATGCCGTCAGCTCTTCGAGCTTAGCAGAGAGTGTCTCCACGTCATGTTTAGACGCAATGCCGATTCGATTCAAGGCACTTGCAACACGAGTGTCAAAAGCTTTTTCAACTTTATCCAGCTGAACTTCTACCAGACCTTTGACAGCGGAGACATTGCTCTTTACTTGGTCAATCTGACTGTTGGCGGCATCAAGTTGTTCAACTGCAACTTTTTTACCTTTACTTTCAACATGTTGACCGCTCTTTACGAGCTCTTTGAAGTACTCGCTGCCCTCGCTACCGACCTTGGCATAAGCACCGAGTCCTGCAAGCCAGATCTTGCGGGCGTAGGTTTTAACGTCAGTCAGGGCGCCGGTCTGTACGTCGATTTTTTTCTTCAAGATAACTTTGGCCATGGTGCACCTCACGCAGAATAGGGTGGAGGAACGGCCCGCAGGAGTTGAGGGCTTGGGCACAAAGTAGGAGGAAAAATTAGAATCGGCACCCTAAGAACAATCGATCAGACCAATGCTTTATCCAAGGCTTTCTCGATTTCAGACTTGATCGTGCCACTCATGGCCGACATCAACAGCCCCAACTCCACATCAATACGCAGCGAATCATCCGCCACTAATACTGTTCCTTTAACCCCGGAGCGCTTGAGGTTCAAGGTATCGCCGGACCACGACGGCTCAAGCCCATATTGCTCCTTGAGTTTGTGCGCCAACTTCTCGGCCTTTGCCCGTGCGCCTTCTTTACCCAGGGAATGTGCACGCTCAACGGTTATACGGGCCATTGCAATGACTCCTCTTTATAGGGATTTGAATACCTTCGCTGCGGCAAAAGGCCTCGGTGACCACCTATCTTACCTGCAGCCTTGCCAAGACAAAGCAAGCCTTGGGGATTATCATGTCCCGCATTCTCTTTTGGTGACAGCGATATGACTGATCAGCGCAAAGGCAGCGATGCCGAACCCACCACTCACTTCGGCTTCAAGAACGTTCCGGAAAGCCAAAAAGCGGAAAAAGTCGCTGAGGTGTTCCACTCCGTCGCCGCCAAGTACGACCTGATGAACGACGTGCTCTCCGGCGGTATGCACCGCCTGTGGAAGCGCTTCACTATCGAGTTGTCGGGTGTGCGCACCGGCAACCGTGTGCTGGACATCGCCGGTGGCACCGGCGACCTGGCCGCCAAGTTCTCCAAGCTCGTCGGGCCGACCGGTCAGGTCGTGCTGGCAGACATCAACGGTTCGATGCTCAAGGTTGGCCGTGACCGCCTGCTCGACAAGGGTGTGGCCGGCAATATCGAATTCGTCCAGGCCGACGCTGAAAAGCTGCCGTTCCCCGACAACCATTTCGACTGCGTGACCATCGCCTTCGGCCTGCGCAACGTGACCCACAAGGAAGACGCGATCCGCTCGATGCTGCGCGTCCTCAAACCGGGCGGCCGCCTGTTGGTGCTGGAGTTCTCCAAGCCGACCAATGCGCTGATGTCCAAGGTCTACGACACCTACTCCTTCGCCTTCATGCCATTGATGGGCAAGCTGATCACCAATGACGCCGAAAGCTACCGCTACCTGGCCGAATCGATCCGCATGCACCCTGACCAGGAAACCCTGAAGTCGATGATGGTAGAAGCCGGTTTCGACCGTGTGACCTACCACAACATGACCTCGGGTATCGTCGCCCTGCACCGCGGCATCAAGCCCTGATGTTGTTCGCAGGCCTGCTCGCCAGCGTCGAACACGGCCTCAACCGTGTGCTGCGCCTGGACAGTACCGCCTTGGCGCGGCTCGCGCATTTAGAGGGCAAGGTCATTGCCGTCGACTGCACCAGCCCCGCCTTGCAGCTTTTTATCCTGCCCAGCGACGAAGGCCTGCTGCTGGCCAGCCAATGGGCCGCCGAAGCCGACTGCACTCTGCGCGCGCCGGCGTCGAGCCTGTTGCACCTGGCCCTGAGCCGCAACAAGACCGCCATCCTGCACAGCCCTGAAGTGGCGCTGGAAGGCGACAGCGCGGTGCTGATGGACTTGGCCGCCGTGCTGCAAGACCTGGAGCTGGACTGGGAATACGAGCTGTCCCGCTGGATCGGCCCCGTGGCCACCCAGTTGATAAGCGGGCACCTGCGCAGCCGCACGCGCTGGTACCAGCAAGGGTTTGCCAGCCTCAACCAGAACCTCGCCGAATACCTGAGCGAAGAATCGCGCACCCTGGTCGGGCAGCAGGAAGCGCAAGCGCGCTTTCGCGAACTCGACAAGGCCAAAATCGACCTGGAACGCCTTGAGGCGCGCTTCGAGCGCCTGAGCCGTTCCCTTGATCCAAGCGATAACGCATGAAGCTGCTCGCCGTCCGCCGTTTGTTTCGTATCCAGCGCGTCGTAATCCGCTACCGCCTCGATGACTTGCTGTTCGCCCTACCCTTGCCGTGGTTTCTGCTGGCGGTGCGCTATGTGCTGCCGTGGCGCTGGTTTCCGCGCAAGCAACTGGAGCTGAACCGCGGTGCGCGTCTGCGTCTGGCGCTTCAGGATTTGGGGCCGATCTTCATCAAGTTCGGGCAGATCCTCTCGACGCGCCGCGATCTGCTGCCCGAAGACATCGCCGACGAATTGATGCTGTTGCAGGACCGCGTACCGCCGTTCGATTCACAGCAGTCGATGAAACTGATCGAAGAACAGTTGGGCAAGAAGATCAGCGAGGTCTTCACTCGCTTCGACGTCGAGCCGCTGGCCTCGGCCTCCGTGGCACAAGTCCACGCGGCGCAGCTCAAGACTGGCGAAGAAGTGGTCGTGAAGGTCATTCGTCCAGGCCTGAAGCCGATCATCGGTCAGGACCTCGCTTGGTTGTTTATCCTCGCCCGCGCTGCCGAACGTTTCTCTGCCGATGCGCGCCTGCTGCACCCGGTGGACGTGGTCGCCGATTACGAAAAAACCATCTACGACGAACTCGACCTGCTGCGCGAAGCCGCCAACGCCAGCCAGCTCAAGCGCAACTTCGAAGGCTCGCCCCTGCTGTACGTGCCCCAGGTGTATTGGGACTGGTGCCGCCCGAAAGTGCTGGTGATGGAGCGCATCTACGGCGTGCAGGTCACCGACCTCGCCACCCTGGCAGACCAGCGCACCGACATGAAGATGCTGGCCGAGCGCGGCGTGGAGATTTTCTTCACCCAAGTGTTCCGCGACAGTTTCTTCCACGCCGACATGCACCCGGGCAACATCTTCGTCAGCACCGTCAACCCGTGGAGCCCGCAGTACATCGCGATCGACTGCGGCATCGTCGGCAGCCTTACCCCGGAAGACCAGGACTACCTGGCGCGCAACCTGTTCGCCTTCTTCAAGCGTGACTACCGCCGCGTGGCGCAGTTGCACATCGACTCAGGCTGGGTGCCGGCGGAAACCAAACTCAACGAATTCGAAGCAGCGATCCGCACCGTGTGCGAACCGATCTTTGAGAAACCGTTGAAAGACATCTCCTTTGGTCAGGTGCTGATGCGCCTGTTCCAGACCGCGCGGCGCTTCAATATGGAAGTGCAGCCGCAGTTGGTACTGCTGCAAAAAACCTTGCTCAACATCGAAGGCCTGGGCCGTCAGTTGTACCCGGACCTCGACCTGTGGAACACCGCCCAGCCGTTCCTCGAACGCTGGATGCGCGAGCGCATGAGCCCGAAAACCGTGTTGGGTAACCTGCACAGCCAAATGGAACAACTGCCGCACCTGGCCAACATGACTCGCGACTTGCTTGAGCGCATGTCCCAGCCCCACGCCAAGGACCCGGAACCGCCGTGGCGCAAACGCAAGGATGACTGGTTCCTGCGCCTGCTCGGCGCCGCGCACCTGGTGGGCGGTGTGATGCTGGCCATTGGTGGGCCGTTGAATCAACTGGGCCACTGGCCTGCGGGGATCATGGTCGCCGTGGGTGTTTATCTGATCGTGCGTCGATAGCCAATCCGGTTATACACTGTCGCAAATTGCCGGAGCCGAACATGAAAGACTGGCTGGACGAGATCAAGTGGGACAGTGACGGCCTGGTGCCGGCCATTGCCCAGGACTACAAGACCGGGCGCGTGCTGATGATGGCCTGGATGAACCGCGAGGCCCTGAGCCTCACCGCCACTGAGCAGCGTGCCATTTACTGGTCACGTTCCCGTGGCAAACTGTGGCGCAAGGGCGAAGAGTCCGGGCACGTGCAGACCCTGCACGAGATGCGCATCGACTGCGACGCCGACGTGGTGATCCTCAAGGTCGAGCAGATCGGCGATATCGCCTGCCACACCGGCCGTCACAGTTGCTTCTATCGCGTGTTCGAGAACGGCGAGTGGAAAACCGTCGAACCGGTGCTCAAAGACCCGCACGCCATTTATTCCGCAGGACACTGACCATGAGCGATACCCTGAACCGCGTGGCCCAGGTGCTGGAAGACCGCAAAGGTGCGGACGCCGACAGCTCCTACGTCGCCAGCCTGTACCACAAGGGCCTGAACAAAATTCTGGAAAAGCTCGGCGAAGAATCCGTCGAGACCATCATCGCCGCCAAGGATGCGCAAATCAGCGGCGACTGCAGCGATGTCATCTATGAGACCGCCGACTTGTGGTTCCATAGCCTGGTCATGCTCGCCCAACTGGGGCAGCATCCACAGGCCGTGCTGGATGAACTGGACCGTCGCTTCGGCTTGTCCGGGCACGCCGAGAAGGCTTCGCGCCCGTCCGCCTGAATAACTAAGACTTGAGGATTTGAAGCATGGGCATTTTTGACTGGAAACACTGGATCGTCATTCTGGTGGTCGTGGTACTGGTGTTCGGCACCAAGAAACTCAAGAACCTGGGCACCGACGTGGGCGAGTCGATCAAGGGCTTTCGTAAAGCCATGAACGACGACGAAAAGCCTGCCGACCCCGCCGCCAATCCCGTACCGCCGGTCCAGCCTGTGCACCCGCAGGCCGCCCAGCCGATCACCGAGCGTCGCACCTTCGACGTGCAGGCTGAGAAAGTCGAAGAGCCGACCCGCAAAGACTCGTGAGCACTGAATAATGTTTGGTATCAGCTTCTCTGAACTGCTGCTCGTCGGCCTCGTGGCCCTGTTGGTACTGGGGCCGGAACGCCTGCCCGGTGCCGCGCGCACGGCCGGCCTGTGGATCGGGCGCCTGAAACGCAGTTTCAACGCGATCAAACAGGAAGTTGAACGGGAAATCGGCGCCGACGAGATCCGCCGCCAACTGCACAACGAGCACATTCTGTCGTTGGAGCAGGAAGCACGGAAGATTTTGTCCCCTGTCCAGGAGCCCGCCAAGCCGGTGGAGCCTGTGGCCGAGCACAGCATTGCGCCAGCGGTTGAGCCTACGCCCGCCGCCCCGACGCCTACCGCGCCAACCGAGCCTGCGCCGACGCCCGTTGCGTCGCCCGCGCCCCATGACCCTACATTGCCGCCGCGAGCCCCATGAGCGCTGATAAACCGGAAAACGACCAGCACATGCCGCTGGTCTCGCACCTCACCGAGCTGCGTACCCGCCTGCTGCGTTGCGTAGCGGCCATCTTCATCATCTTTGCCGGGCTGTTCGCCTTTACCCAGCAAATCTATACCTTCGTCTCCACGCCGCTGCGCCAGTACCTGCCGGCCGGCGCGACGATGATCGCCACTGACGTTTCATCGCCGTTCCTCACGCCGTTGAAACTGACGATGATGGTTTCGCTGTTCCTGGCGATCCCGGTGATCCTGCATCAGATCTGGGGCTTTATCGCGCCGGGCCTGTACAAGCACGAGAAGCGCATCGCGGTGCCGTTGCTGGTATCGAGCATCCTGCTGTTCTACACCGGCATGGCGTTCGCGTACTTCCTGGTATTCCCGTTGATCTTCAAGTTCTTCGCCGCTGCTACTCCGGCCGGCGTGGAGATGATGACCGACATCACCAGCTACCTCGACTTCGTGATGACGCTGTTCTTCGCCTTTGGCGTGGCCTTCGAAATCCCGGTGGCCGTGGTGCTGCTGGTGTGGATCGGCGTGGTCAACGTGGCCTACCTGAAGAAGATCCGCCCGTACGTGATCATCGGTTGCTTCGTGGTCGGCATGATCCTGACGCCGCCGGACATCTTCTCCCAGACCCTGCTGGCCGTGCCGATGTGGATGCTGTTCGAGATCGGCATCCTGTTCAGCGGTTTGATCAGCAAGCGTGGCGATCACCCGGATGACCAACCCGTCGACGACGAACAGCCGCCAGCGACCCAGCCGTGAACCTGCTGCTGCTTGAAGAGGCCGACTTTATTGCGGCCGACCGGGTGATCCTGCGCGATCGACGCCTGGTGCATATGCAGGAGGTCCACCGCGCCGCCGTAGGCGACAGCCTGCGCGTGGGGCGCATCGGCGGGTTGATGGGCGCAGCGCAATTGTTGCGCCTGGAAGCCAGCGAAGCCGAGCTGCAAGTGAGCTTCGACCAACCGCCTCCAGCCAAGCTGCCCCTGACCCTGCTACTGGCCCTTCCCCGCCCGAAAATGCTGCGCCGGGTGCTGCAAACCGTTGCTGCCATGGGCGTGCCGAAGGTGGTGCTGGTCAACAGTTACCGAGTGGAAAAGAGCTTCTGGCAGACCCCGTTCCTGGAGCCCGAGGCGATCCGCGAGCAACTGATCCTTGGCCTGGAACAGGCGCGGGACACGGTGCTGCCCGAGATCATCATCGAAAAGCGCTTCAAGCCATTCGTCGAAGACCGCCTGCCGGCCATGACCGAAGGCACCCTTGGCCTGATCGGCCATCCAGGCGATTACCCAGCTTGCCCCCGTGGGCTGGATGAGCCGGTTACCCTGGCAATCGGCCCGGAAGGCGGCTGGATCCCCTACGAAGTGGACCTATTGGCCAAGGCTGGCTTGCAGCCGGTACAACTCGGCGCACGGATCCTACGGGTTGAAACCGCCGTCACCGCCCTGCTCGCCCGCCTCTTCTAACAACAGCGCTGTCCCCCTGTGAGAGGGGCTCGCCCCCGATGACGGTTTGTCAGCTGATAAATATATCGACCGATCCCCCCTATCGGGCGCAAGCCCCTCGCCATTAGAGCTGCGTCGCTACAGAATCCCGGGCGCAGGCCGATAACCCCTGAATAAGTCCAAGCCTTGTTCCAGGGGAGTTCGCAGCATGTATCGTTGGTTAGCCGAAAAGCTGGGGAATGTCAGCGTCAAAACCAAGTTGGGCGTAGGTTTCGGCCTGGTGTTACTACTCACACTGATGATCACCTTCACCGGCTGGACCGGCCTGGGCGATGTGATCAGTCGCGGTGACAAGCTGGGCTTTATCTCCAGCCTCAATGGATTGACCAAGGACCTGCGCCTGGCTCGCCGGGACTATGAATTGCGCCATGGCGAACAAGGCCCAGGCGCGGTCAGCGAATTGCTGGACAAGCTCAATAGCGGCCTGAATAAAGCCCGCAACCTAATTGAACAACCCGCCGACGCGGCCCTGGTCGATGAACAGTTGGCCGCCGTGGACCAGTACAAGCGCGCATTCGGCGACATGGTGCAAGCCAGCGCCAACCGTGAAAACGCCCGCAGCAAGCTGGGAGATACCGCTGACAACGCGGTGCTCAAGATCAATGAGATCGAGAAGGCCCTGCTGCAAGGCGACAGCGTCACCCAGTTCAACACTGTGGTGGAAGCGAGCAAACTGATACAGCAGGCGCGCTTCCAAGTGCGCGGCTATACCTACAGCGGCAAGGTCGAAGCCGAGCAACCCGCACTGGATGCCATCGACAATGCCCTGAAGAAAATCACCAGCCTCAACGGCCAACTGCCTGAGCAATATTCGACCAACCTGCAACAGGCCAGCGTCTCGCTGCAAGCCTACCGCGCCGCTGTCAGCCAGTACCGCGACTCGCAGGTGGCCAGCGCTGCAGCCCTTAAAACCATGAGCGATCAAGGCGATCTGTTGCTCGGCCACAGCGACAAACTGACCCTCTCCCAAACCGTGGTGCGCGACACCGATGCCGCGCAAGCCAAGTCCCTGTTGCTGCTGGCAACTGTGCTGGCGTTGATCTTTGGTCTGGTGGCGGCCTGGGCGATCACCCGCCAAATCATTATCCCGCTGGACCAAACACTCAAGGTCGCCGAGCGCGTCGCCTCGGGTGACCTGAGCCACAACCTGACGTCTTTACGTCAGGACGAGCTGGGGCAGTTGCAGAGGGCTATGCAGAGCATGACCGTGGGCTTGCGCGAGTTGATCGGCGGCATCAGCGAGGGCGTGACCCAGATCGCCAGCGCTGCCGAGCAACTGTCGGCTGTCACCGAACAGACCAGCGCCGGGGTCAACAGCCAGAAGGTCGAGACCGACCAAGTAGCCACCGCCATGAACGAGATGGCCGCGACCGTGCAGGAAGTCGCGCGCAACGCCGAAGAAGCCTCTGAGGCCGCCGCAGCGGCTGACCAGCAGGCCCGCGAAGGCGACAAGGTGGTCGGTGAAGCCATCGCCCAGATCGAGCGCCTGGCCACTGAGGTCGGCAATTCCACAGTCGCCATGGGCGACCTTAAACGGGAAAGCGACAAGATCGGCAGCGTGCTCGACGTGATCAAATCCGTGGCCCAGCAAACCAACCTGCTGGCCCTCAACGCCGCAATCGAAGCCGCCCGCGCCGGTGAAGCCGGACGTGGCTTCGCGGTGGTGGCCGATGAAGTGCGTAGCCTGGCCCAGCGCACGCAGAAGTCCACCGAAGAGATCGAAGAGCTCATTGCCGGCCTGCAGAGCGGCACCCAACAGGTGGCGACCATCATGGACAACAGTCGCAGCCTCACCGACAGCAGCGTCGAGCTGACCCGCCGTGCCGGCAGCGCATTGGAGAACATCACCCGCACGGTCTCGACTATCCAGACGATGAACTCCCAGATCGCCACCGCCGCCGAACAGCAAAGCGCTGTGGCGGAAGAGATCAACCGCAGCGTGCTGAACGTGCGCGATGTCTCGGAGCAGACGGCTGCGGCCAGTGAAGAAACCGCCGCGTCGAGCACCGAACTGGCGCGCCTGGGCACGCATCTGCAAGCACTGGTGGGTCGCTTCCGAGTCTGACCTCCCTCCCCGCGCGGCGACCTGTCCTGGGTCGCCGCCTGCAATCTATGAAACTTCCTACACGTTTATCAGCCCCTCCCGATCTTCAAAGACACTAGCGTTCAGGTCAGTTCAGTGTGCTCACGCACTTGTCGGAGGTTAATCATGCTTCGTCGAATGACTCACCTGCTGGGTAACGCCAGTGTCACCCTCAAACTGGCCCTGGGCTTTGCCCTGGTACTGGCCCTGAGCCTTGTCATTGCCGTGACCGGCTGGCAAGCATTAGCGGCGTCCCTTTACCGATCACAAACGCTGAGCGTGCTGGCACAACTGGCGGTGGCCGGCGAAGAACTGCGCACCGACAGAATCCTCTATCGCACCCTGGACGACACCGAAAGCCTCAGTCGATTGAGCGCGAGTATGGAGAAAGTCGACAAGGCCCTGGCGGAGCTGTCCAACCGACTTAAGGTGCCGAAAGCCATTCAATATCTGCAGGAGATGACGCGGATGTCTGCCACGTTCAAATCCACACTCAAGGGCGTGCCCACGCTGGTGGAAAAACGCGAAAGTGCCCGGGAACAGCTGACACAGAGCACCACGCGGGCCGGCGATGTTCTGGCACAACTGGCTAGCGACTTGCCTGATCAGGAAGATGAAAAAGCCCTGGATGCCGTCGAAAACCTGCGCCAGGCCATGGAGCAGGCCGAAGACCGTGCCAAGAGCCCGGCTTGGGCTTCAAGTTCGCTGGATGCGTATGGACAAGCCGTGGTTGACGCAGAACGCAGCCTCGAACTCGCCCAGGCTGAAGTGGCCAAACTGGCGGTCGACAGTGACGCGATGAAAAACGCCGTGCTCAGTATCCGCACCCAGCTGACCCGCCTTAAAGACACCCAACTCACGACCGAAAGTAGCCAGAACCAGTTGGAGCAGCAGTTGGATCAGTTGCTCGCGCAGAGTGACCTCTTGAGCCAGGATCAGACCCAACGACGCGACAGAGAAGCCGACCAAGCCCGCACCCAGACCTTGGGTATTGCGGCTGCCGCGGTGCTCTTCGGCGCCTTGGCCGCCTGGGTGATTGCCGGACAAATCGTGCACCCGCTGCGCAAGGCGCTCATGGTGGCCAACCGCATTGCCGAGGGTGATCTGAGCAACGAAGTGCAGTCACAGCGCCGCGATGAGCTGGGCCAGTTGCAACGCAGCATGAGCCAAATGACGCTGAACCTGCGGGGGTTGGTTGGCAACATCAGCGACAACGCACGGCAAATCGCCAGCGCCGCCGAAGAGCTCTCTGCCGTCACTGAGCAAACCCGCGCCGGGGTGAATAATCAGCGCGATGAAACCGAGCAGGTGGCGACGGCCATGAACCAGATGCTGGCCACCGCCCAGGAAGTGGCGCGCCACGCCGAGCAAGCATCGATTGCCGCCGGCCAGGCCAATCAGCAGGCTGAACTGGGCGATCAGGTGGTCACGGATGCCGTGGCACAAATTGAACACCTGGCCCATGAGATGGCTCGCTCAAGCGAAGCCATGTTGGGGCTGCAACGGGAAAGCCAGAAAATCGGCAGCGTGCTGGACGTGATCAAGTCCGTGTCGCAGCAGACCAACCTGCTGGCGCTCAATGCCGCGATTGAAGCCGCACGGGCCGGTGAGGCAGGCCAGGGCTTCGCCGTGGTCGCCGATGAAGTGCGCAGCCTCGCCCGGCGGACCCAGCAGTCCGCCGAAGAAATCGAAGAGTTGATTGGTGGCCTGCACAGGGGCACCCAACAGGCGGCCGACATCATGGACTACAGCCGCACGCTGACCGACAACAGCGTCGGCCTGACTCGCAACGCCGGGGACGCCCTGACGGAGATCGCCCGCACCGTGGCCATCATCCAGGAAATGAACCCGCAGATTGCCGCAGCGGCCGAGGAGCAAAGCGCGGTGGCCGAAGAGATCAATCGCAGCGTCTTGAAGGTCCGCGATGCCTCGGAGCAAACCGCTGCCGCCAGCGAACAGACGGCGGCGGCGAGTATCGAGTTGGCGCGACTGGGAACGGATCTGCAGCAGTGCGTAGGGAGGTTCAAGATATGAACCTCCCGGTTTCAGTGGCCTTGGGCTTACAGAACCTGACGCAGGAACGCTTGGGCACGCGGGTCTTTTGGCGAATCAAAAAACTCGGCCGGTGCCGCATCTTCCAACAACTTGCCGTGATCGAAGAACAACACACGGTCCGCCACTTCGCGGGCGAAGCCCATTTCGTGGGTAACGCAGACCATCGTCATGCCTTCCAGAGCCAAGGTCTTCATCACGTCCAGCACTTCGCCGACCATTTCCGGGTCGAGGGCCGAGGTGGGCTCGTCGAACAGCATCACCTTGGGCTCCATCGCCAGCGCCCGGGCGATCGCCACCCGTTGTTGCTGGCCGCCGGACAGGCGTGATGGGAACTCGTTGGCCTTCTGTGCAATGCCGACCTTTTCCAGCAGGGCCAAGGCCTTGGCTTCGCGCTCTTGCTTGCCGCGCTTGCGCACGACTTTTTGCGCCAGGCACAGGTTCTCCAACACGGTCATGTGGGGGAACAGGTTGAAGTGCTGGAACACCATGCCGACTTCACGACGATAGGCGTTCACGTCGGTTTTCGGATCGGCCAGTTGCAGGCCGTCGATGCTCACCGAGCCCGAGTCGAACTCTTCCAGACCATTGAGGCAACGCAGGAAAGTCGACTTGCCGGAGCCGGACGGGCCGATCACCACCAGCACTTCTCCCTTGGCCACCTGGGTGGTCACATGGTCTACCGCACGCACTACATGACCACGGGTGTCGAAGACTTTTACCAGATCGCGGACTTCAATCACTTTGGGCGAGCCTCCGCTCAAGCCGGCTGGCCATTTTCGACAGCGGCAGGTTGATCAGCAGGTACAGGCCTGCGACGCAGAACAGGATTTCAAACGGCGAGAACGAGGTCGTGATGACTTCGCGACCGCTCTTGAGCAGTTCGGTAATGGCGATCACCGAGACCAGGGACGTGTCTTTCACCAAGCTGATGAATTGCCCTGCCAAGGGCGGCAGTACGCGCTTGAAGGCTTGCGGCAGCACCACATGGCGCATCGACTGGCTGGCACTCAGGCCCAAGGAGCGCGCGGCTTCGTTCTGCCCGCGGGTGATGGACTGCACGCCGGCGCGAACGATTTCGGCCACATAGGCGCCGGTGAACAGCGACAGCGCGGCGATCCCGGCAAATTCCCGTGACAGGTTGAGCACCGTGCCAATGAAGAAATAGAAAATGAAGATTTGCACCAGCAGCGGGGTGCCACGTACCAGTTCGACGTAGATCGTCGACAGATCACGCAAGGTCGGGTTGTTGGAAAGTCGGCACAAACCGGTGGCAAGGCCAATCGCCAGGCCCAAAATCCCGGAAACCACCGACAGCCACAGCGTGGTCCACAACCCCCACATCAGCGGGCCCAACGCCCAATGACGATTCACACCAATGACATCGCCTTCGGCCACGTCATCACCGCGCGCCACTTGCAGACTGTTGTCGGCAACCGTCACCTTTTGCTCGTTGCCAGCGTCGTTGCGCAGGGTCACTTCGGCGACGTCGCCGTTACGAACCAGCTCAATGACGGTGGAGATGTCCGCTGCACGCTGTGCTTCTTCGGCCTGGTAGGCGAAGTATTGCGGCACGCGGTTCCAGCGCCATTCGTAGGACATCAGCGAGGTAGCGTAGTACAAGGCGCCGGCCAGGCCGACCAGCACGACCACGGTTAGCAGGTGCCAGGGCCATTGGGCTTTTTTCTGTTTCATTACTCGACATCCAAAAAATTCGAAGGCATGCGCCTTTGTGTAGTGAGCGGATTTGACCAGCGCTGGGAGGCAAGCCGCCCCAAAATCATGCGCCTCGGTCTTTCTGAAACACCGCTGCGTCTGGATTTAGGGCGGCTTCGCCCCCCAACGCGGGGCAAGCCCGCTCACTACAGGACAGCCTTTATTCCATGTCCTTGAGCCACTCTGAGCTCTTGAACCACTTGTCATGAATGCGATCGTAGGTGCCGTCGTTCTTGATCTGGTGCAGGAAGTTGTTGATGAAGTTGATGCTGTCGTAATCACCTTTCTTCAGGCCAAACGCCAATGGCTCGAAGGTGAAGGGTTCGTCCAGGAACACCAGCTTGCCGTTGCCGACTTTCTTCTCGGCAACCACGTTGTACGGTGCGTCATACACAAAGGCATCGGCCTTGCCGTTGACTACGTCCAGTACGCCTTCCTGCTCGTTGTCATAGCCGTGGTACTTGGCTTTGGAGATCAGCTTCTTGGCGACCATTTCACCGGTGGTGCCAAGCTTGGAGGTCAGGCGGTATTTCTCGTCGTTCAGGTCTTTGTAGGACTTGATGGTGCCTTCCAGGTCCTTGCGAATCAGCAGAGTCTGGCCGACCACGATGAAGGGTTCGCTGAAGTTCAGGCGCAGGTTGCGTTCCTGGGTCAGGGTCATGCCGCTGCCGATCATGTCGAATTTGCCGGTCAGGAACGCTGGGATGATGCCGTCATAACCCGTGGAAACCAGCTCCAGCTTGACGCCCATGGACTTGGCCATGGCCTTGAGGATGTCAACTTCGAAGCCGATGATCTCACCGCGCTTGTCTGTCATCTCGAACGGCATGTAGGTCGGATCCATGCCGACTTTCAGCGTGCCGCGCTTGACCGCATCGTCGATGGCGCCAGCCTGGGCCGCATTGGCTGCGACCAGCGCGGTGACGCCAAGCAGCAGCATCGAAAGATACTTTTTCATCATCAAGTCCCCTGAACGATTCTTATAAGGTCGGCGCGCAAAAAGGGCTGCACCATTTCGGGGTGCGATCCTAACCCACTCGTTGCCCGTCACAAAGGTTTCACGGGCAATTGTTATCAGGGTATGTAGGAAAAGACCCACGACGCTGCGGTCAACCGCAGGGGTAGACACTTGCGCAACCTGACACGGCAATGGGTTGATATGTAAGCAGTTATGACTTTCAGTCGAGTTCTGCCAGCCAGGTGGTGTCCTTGAACCACTTGTCATGCAGCCGATCATAGGTCCCATCCTGGGCCACCTGGTTCAAGAAATGGTTGATCCAGTTAATGCTGTCGAAATCGCCCTTTTTTACGCCAAACGCCAAGGGTTCGAATGTAAACGGTTGTTCCAGCGCCAGCAGCGTGCCGTTCTCCGCCCGGTTCACCGCGATCAGGTTGTAGGGTGCGTCATGGATAAAGGCATCGGCCTCCCCCGCCACGACCTGGCGAACCCCTTCCTCCGGCGTGGCGAAACTACTCAGTCGGGCCGCCCCCAAAAACCGTTGAGCCGCTGCTTTGCCGGTGGTGCCCTCAGTGACAGCGATTCTGTAGCCGGCATCGTCCAGGTCTTCAATACTGCTGACCTTGCCCGCCAGACGGGGGTGCAGCAGTACGCTCTGGCCCACCACGATGAAAGCGTCACTGAAGTTCAGCCTTAAGTTGCGCTCCTGAGTGACAGTCATACCACTGCCGATCAAGTCGAATTTTTTCGCCAGCAAGCCCGGCAACAGTTCGGTGTAGGGCATCACGACCAGTTCAAGTTCCACCCCCAGCGCCTGGCTCATCACGTTGAGCAGGTCAATTTCAAAGCCGACAATGCGCCCCTGTTTATCGGTCATTTCGAAAGGGATATAGGTGGGGGTGGTGCCAACCTTGAGCACACCACGCCGGACGGCGTCGTCAATCGCACCCGCGTGCACCTGGCTGATTTGAATCAATGCAGCAGCGCTGATAAGCAATGCCGAACAATACCTTTTGAGCATGAATCCCTCGCAGCCAAGAAAATTGGGGGGCGATCCTAACCTAGTCGCGGGCACGCAAATACGCCTCGGACGAGGGTCTTTTGTTTCGAAATAACAGGGCGTCAGGAAGACAAAGAAGAGGCGGGAAACGCTGTAGGACCAGCGCTTCGAACACCCCCGAGGTGAGCCCTCGGGGGTGTCTGAATCAGGCCGGTTGGGCCTGGGAGGACAGCGGTTGCAGCGGTAGCAACGGCGCGTGCGGGTCGGCCTTGATCGAATCACGCCAAGCGGCGAGCCACTCGGCATGTCCTTCGCTCCAGACCTGCTCGTGCAGGCGGGCAAGGGCCACCGGATCACTGAGCAACGCCAGACGCTCACCGTTGTTGAGGCCGGCCGGGCCGACTTTCAACGCGTGACGAACACGTTCGATACGCAGGTACTCGATAGGCTCAGCCTCACGGTGACGCGAAGTCGCCAGGGCGCAGGCCAGGGCGTTCTGCTGCGGATCAACCACCGAACGCACGAACCCGTCATTGAGGGCGTGCCAACGGTTTTCATGGGTGTACTTCTCCGTCGACAGCAGCGCTTGCGGCGGGTTGTACTCCTCAGGGATCAGGAACAGGCTCTCGTCACGGGACTTGAGACCCAGCTTGACCCGGCTGGAGATCACCGACACCGGGATCGACAGCATCAGCGAACCCACGATCGGCACCAGCCACCACAGGAAGCTTGGGTTCAGCCACACCACCAGCAGCGCCCACAGGAAGCCCAGCACGGTTTGCGGACCGTGCCGCTTGACCGCTTCACTCCACGGCGTGGAGTCGTCGTCACGCTGTGGCGAGTTCCAAGTCGCGGCCCAGCCGAGGAAAGCGGCAAGGACGAAACGGGTGTGGAAGATCATGCGCACAGGCGCCAGCAGCATTGAAAACAGCATCTCCAGCAGCATCGACAAGGTCACCTTGAACTTGCCACCGAACTCTTTCGCGCCCTTGGCCCAGATCAGGATGATGCTCAGCAACTTAGGCAGGAACAGCAACACGATGGTGGTGGAGAACAGCGCCACCGCCTTGTCCGGATGCCATTGCGGCCACAGTGGGTACAGCTGACGGGGAGCCATGAAGTACTGCGGCTCCATCAGCGTGTTCACCGCCAGCAAGGCTGTGGACAACACCAGAAACAGAAACCACAACGGTGCCGACAGGTAGGACATCACGCCGGTCAGGAACACCGCGCGGTGCACCGGGTGCATGCCTTTAACCAGGAACAGGCGGAAGTTCATCAGGTTACCGTGGCACCAGCGACGGTCACGCTTGAGTTCGTCCAGCAGGTTCGGCGGCAGTTCTTCGTAGCTGCCAGGCAGGTCGTAGGCAATCCACACGCCCCAGCCGGCACGGCGCATCAGCGCAGCTTCAACGAAGTCGTGGGACAGGATGGAGCCGGCGAACGCGCCTTTACCCGGCAACGGCGCCAGGGCGCAGTGCTCGATGAACGGCTTCATGCGGATGATCGCGTTGTGGCCCCAGTAGTGGGATTCGCCCAACTGCCAGAAGTGCAGGCCGGCGGTAAACAGCGGGCCGTACACACGAGTGGCGAATTGCTGCATGCGCGCATACAGGGTGTCCATGCCCGACGCACGGGGCGCGGTCTGGATAATCCCGGCATCCGGCGTGGCTTCCATCAAGCGCACCAGGCTGGTCAGGCATTCGCCGCTCATCACGGAGTCGGCGTCGAGCACGACCATGTACTTATAGTCACCGCCCCAGCGACGGCAGAAGTCGTCGAGGTTGCCGCTCTTGCGCTTTACGCGACGGCGACGGCGGCGATAGAAGATCTTGCCGAAACCACCGGCCTCGCGGCACACGTCGAGCCAGGCTTGCTGTTCGGCGATGCAGATGTCGGCGTCATTACTGTCGCTGAGCACGAAAAAGTCGAAGCGGTCCAGGTCACCGGTAGCGGCCACAGACTCAAACGTTGCACGCAAACCGGCGAATACACGCGGTACGTCTTCGTTGCAAATCGGCATCACCAGCGCGGTACGGGCGTCTTTCGGAATCGGCTCGTCGCCGGCACTTTTACCGGAGATACGGTATTTATCGTGTCCGGTAAGCAGTTCCAGAAAGCCCATCAAGGCGGTCCAGAAACCGGCCGACACCCAGCAGAACAAGATCCCGAACATGATCAGGATGCTGGTTTGCAGCGCGTAAGGCAGCACCTGAGTAGCGGTTTGCAGCAGGGTCTGGTTGCGGATCTCGTCGAAGTCAACCAGCGACCAGCCCTGGTACGGCATGATGCCTTTCATGTACCAGCCGGCAACGATGGTCTGACCAAGCATCAGCACCAGCAGGATGTAGCGACGGATCGAACCCACGGTACGCCAGCGCGCGGCCGGCAATACGCGCTCATCTTTCGGCGGTGCCGGCGGATTGCTGCGGCCGGTGAGGCGGCGCCAGCCGCGCACCAGGATATTGGTACGCCAAGGCTCCGGCACCACACGGGTGCGCCGAATCGGTGGCGTGGCCTTGAGGCACACGCGACCGCTGGCGTCGAGCGCCAGCATTTCGGCGTCTTGCAGCTCCTCGGCGGTGCTAAGGGTCAAGCGGCGGCCAACCGACGCCTGGGCGGCGTCGACGGGCGCGTCAAAGGTTGCGGACGACAAACGCTCGTGCAACTCGGTGAAGGATGTGCAGCCCGCCAGTTCGGCGCGCTGCTCAGCGGTCATCGGGAGATGCGCCAGATACTCGGACAGAGTTTCTGGCTGGACTTGAGAATTACTCATCGGCAGGCAACTGATAGCTCCAGGTTTCGGTCAGGACTTGCTCGGTCTTGATCGGCTCCGGTGTGGCTGGGGCAGCTTCTGGCTGCTTGGCTTCCTTGTCTTTCGCGTCTTTCTTGGCCTGTTTCTCGTGTTGCTTGGCCAGGACCTTGTCAGCCTTGAGCACCTGGGTCGAAACCTTCTCCGGCTCTGGCTGCGGGATATCCTGAACCAGGGCAGCACGCATTTCGGTCGGTTTGCCTGCGTCTTTGATCTTCATGCGCAGGGTCAAACGCCAGCCTTTGGTGTGTTCGTTGTAACGCACGCTGTTTTCTACCACTTCAGCGTTGTCACCCACGCTCACCTGGCTGCGCACCGGGGCGTCCGGCAGGAGTTTCTTCAGGGACGGGCCTTCAAAGTCCACCAGGTAGGCGACGCTGCCATCAGGCTGACGGATCAGGTTGGACTGTTTCACATCACCCGTGGAACGCAGGGTCTGCTTGACCCAAGCGCTGTCCGGCGAGTGGAACGCGGCGTCGTCCAGAGTCCAGTGCAGGCGGTAGGCGACTTCCAGCGGCTCGCCGACTTTCGGCAGTACAGCCGGGCTCCAGAAGGCAACGATGTTGTCGTTGGTTTCGTCGGCGGTCGGGATCTCGACCAGATCGACGGAACCCTTGCCCCAATCACCTTCAGGCTCGATCCAGGCGCTTGGGCGCTTGTCGTAGTTGTCGTCCAGGTCTTCGTAGTGGCTGAAGTTACGGCCGCGTTGCAGCAGGCCGAAACCACGCGGGTTCTCCACGGTGAAGTTGCTGACCGACAGGTGTTTAGGATTGTTCAGTGGGCGCCAGATCCACTCACCGTTACCGGCATGGATCGACAGACCGCTGGAGTCGTGCAGTTCGCGACGGTAGTTGAGCACCTTGGACGGCTGGTTTGCGCCGAACAGGAACATGCTCGTCAGCGGTGCGACGCCCAACTTACTGACGTTGTCGCGCAGGAACATCTGGGATTTCACATCGACAACGGTGTCGGTGCCCGGACGCAGGATCAGGCGATAGGCGCCGGTCGCACGAGGGGAATCGAGCAGGGCAAAGATCACCAGGTGCTTGTCACCCGGTTTTGGACGTTCGATCCAAAACTCGGTAAAACGCGGGAACTCTTCACCAGACGGCAACGCAGTATCGATCGCCATGCCACGGGCGGACAGGCCATACACCTGGTCCTTGCCGACGACACGGAAATAGCTCGCGCCGAGCATGGTCATGATTTCGTCTTGCTTGTCGCTCTTATTGATCGGGAACAAGACACGGAAACCGGCATAACCCAGTTGTTCGGTTGCTTTCGGATCAAACTTCACATCGCCGAAATCGAAACGCGACGGGTCGTATTTGATTTCCTGCACGCTGTCAGCGGTGACTTCGTTGATTTTCACCGGTGTATCGAAATGCATACCCTGGTGATAGAAGGACAGCTTGAACGGGGTGTTCTGATCGGCCCATTCGGCCTTTTCGTTACGGAAACGAATCTTCTGGTAGTCCGCGAACTTCATTTCGCGAAATTCGTTCGGCAGATTGCTGCGCGGAGCTTCGTATTTCTGCCCAGCCAGCTCTTTTGCCTTGGCCGACACATCATCCAGACTGAATGCCCACAGCTGACCCGCGCCGAACAGGCAAAACAGGGCTGAGCCCGTTACCAGTGCGTTTCGTAACCGTTTGGCAGACAATTTTGGTGCATTACAGGGACTAACAATCACGAGCAACCCTCGCCGAAAACAGATCAAAAAACCAACGGCCAGCTATCTATATGCCAGGTTGGCGAGCATTGTTCCGACTCCCCTGGGTCAAAATGATTCCCCAATGGTCGACGGACAAGTCTCTACCTAAGTCAAAAATGGACCAAACAACGCTGATCCCCGTAGCGCGCGATTATCTAGTAGCCCGCGAGACAACGCATCAGGGGCAGCGAAGTATTTGTAGCGAAATCCTGCGTTTTTAGGCATTAAAAGTCGTTTTTAATACATTCAGGTCTGTAACAGAAAGGTCACAGGGCCATCATTGACCAAATGCACCTGCATATCGGCACCAAAACGCCCCGACGCCACCTTGCCATGCAATTGTTGCGCTTGTACCAGCAGGTGATCAAAAAGCGCCGCTCCCAGGGCCGGCGGGGCCGCTGTGGAGAAGCTTGGCCGCAGCCCCCTCTTGGTATCCGCCGCCAACGTAAACTGCGACACCAGCAGCAAACCACCGCCGATGTCCTTGAGCGACAGGTTCATCTTGCCCTCGTCGTCGCTGAACACACGGTAGTTGAGCAATTTGTGCAGCAACTTATCGGCGCTCTCCGGCGTATCTGAAGGCTCAACGGCCACCAGTACCAGCAATCCCTGGTCGATGGCACCGACGACTTCACCCTCGACCTCGACACGGGCGCCACACACCCGTTGCAACAGGCCCTTCATGCTTCTTCTGGCGGTAGATCAAGCAGGCGCCGTGCCATCTCACCGGTCGCGCGCACCAATGCATCGGTAATGCCGGGCTCGGACGCCGCATGGCCCGCCTCGCGGATCACCTGCAGTTCGCTGTTCGGCCAAGCCTGATGCAGCTCCCACGCGTTATCCAGCGGACAGATCATATCGTAGCGGCCGTGGATGATTACGCCAGGCAGATGGGCGATCTTGTGCATATCGCGAATCAGCTGGTTGGGTTCCAGAAAGGAATTATTGGTGAAGTAGTGGCATTCAATCCGCGCGATGGACAGGGCGCGCTGCGGCTCGGAAAAACGCTCCACATGCTGTGGGCTTGGGCACAGGCCCAGCATGCGACCTTCCCAGCCGGACCAGGCTTTGGCCGCGTGCATCTGGGCGATCTGGTCGTTACCGGTCAGGCGCTTATGGTAGGCGGCAATCATATCGTGACGCTCGTCCGCAGGAATCGGCGCTAGGTAGTCCTGCCAGTAATCCGGGAACAAGCGGCTGGCGCCGGTTTGGTAAAACCATTCGATGTCCTGCGGTCGGGCCAGGAAAATGCCGCGCACGATCAGGCCATGCACACGCTCAGGGTGGGTTTGCGCGTAGGCCAGAGCCAGGGTCGAGCCCCAAGAGCCGCCGAACAACACCCATTTGTCGATGCCCAGGTGCTCGCGGATACGCTCAAGGTCGGCGACCAAGTCCCAGGTGGTGTTGTTTTCCAGACTGGCGCGGGGCGTGGAGCGCCCGCAACCACGCTGGTCGAAGGTGACAATGCGGTACAGATTAGGATCGAAATAGCAGCGACTCTGGGCGTCGCAACCGGAACCAGGGCCCCCGTGGATAAAGACGACAGGCAAGCCTTCGGGGGAGCCACTTTCATCGACATACAGGGTGTGGGTGTCATCGACTGCCAGATCGTGCCGGGCGTAGGGTTTGATCTGCGGGTACCAAGTCTGCATTGCGCGCTCCGTAGGGGGTCGGGTTCATCCCTGAGGGGACGTCTTTTATTTTGCCGTCTGGCACTATAAACCCGAATTGTGCAATGAGCATGTCCTTGAGCGCTTAGACCTGTGTCAGCCCTTCGCTCCTGAGATCATTCCTGCAGATAGGCCGCCACCTACTGATGCACGTAAACCTTGGGAGCCGTCCTACGAACGTCCCGGAAGGCATCACCTGAGCAAGGACGCAACCGCGTGATTTGGTCCGGTCTTTTCAGACACGGATCGGTACGCATGACCGACACGCTGTGGGCCGCCCGCGAGGGCGACGCGCTTTTGCACAGTTCAATACTCGCCGACGTGCTAGGCGGCGTCCTGGAGATTGCCGCCAGTGTGGCCGTGACGGCCCTGGCGACAGCGGCTGTCGTTGCCGCAGCGGGCGTAACCGTGGCAACTGGCGGCCTCGGCTGCGTTGTACTGGGCGCTGTCGTGGGTGTGATGGTCGGCGTCGGCATGAGCCAAACCGGCGCGGATAAAGGCCTCTCACGATTATGTGAGTACTTTGCCAATGCGCTGTTCCCTCCGGTCATCAACGCCTTCATCAACAGCGGTTCGCCCAACGTCCTCATCAACGGGAAACCCGCGGCGCGGGCGGCCGGCAAACGCTCGGATGTCATCGCGGCGCCAGAGGGTGAGCCGTCTTATCTGGATATCGCTGAAAGCTTTTTCTCTCAACTATGGCGCCCTACGGTGGCCGACCCGGTGGCAGGTCTCGTGCCTTGTCCTGCCGATAAAGTCGACTGCAATAAACACCCGCCGATGCCGGAGCAATACCTGGCGGAAGGCTCCAGCAGGGTCTTCATCAATGGTCAGCCAGCGGTGCGCAGTGGAGATCGAAGCACCTGCGAAGCCAAGGTCGGAAACGTACAGATTTCGCCGAATGTGATCATCGGCGGAGCGCCCGTGGTGGTGCGTGAGATTCGCAGCGGCAAGACGCCGGGCGTGGGGTTGGCGGTGACAGCGTTGCTGACGTTGCGCGGCGGCGGCACGAAGTTCTTCAGCAAGTTGCCGTGCATGGCGGTGGGCGGGCTGGTGTCTTGGGGCAGCAGCCAGGTGAGTAATGCGGTGACAGCTGCGGTCGCAGGTTCGCCCAACCCGGTGCACAGCGCCACGGGCGCGAAGATCCTCGACGGTGAAGACGACCTGGACTTCGCTCTGCCAGGACTGCTGCCGATCGAGTGGCAGCGCTATTACTGCAGTCGAGATGAACGTCGTGACGGTCTGTTCGGCGCCAGTTGGAGCGTGGCTTATGAAGCCCGCGTCGACATTGGTGTGCATTCCGAAGGGGGTGATCGACTGATCTACACCGATGAGCAAGCCCGCCAGATCGACATCGGCATGATCCCACCGGGCGGCGCGGTGTTCAGCGCGGGCGAAGGCTTGAGCGTAAGGCGCCATACCGACGGGCACCTGCTGATTGAAAGCGTCGATGGGCGCTATCGGCTGTTTGAACCCGCACCGGGTAACCCCTCGCACCTGCGTCTGAACCAGTTGGGGGATCGCAATGACAACCGCCTCTTGCTTGACTACGACACCCAGGGCCGCCTGAGCCGGTTGAGCGATACCTTCGATAATGTGCAGATCGAACTGTGCTACAGCCAGCAATGGCCCGGTCGGGTCGCTCAGATTGAACGCCAGTTCCCTGATCACGGCCGGGAAACCCTCGTCAGCTATAGCTATGACAGTCAAGGCAACCTGACCGACGTTCGCAATGCTGCCGGGCACATTCAACGTCGTTTCGCCTACGACAGCGGCCAGCGCATGATCGAGCACCAACGACCCACCGGATTGCGTTGCTTCTACCAATGGGCCTGTGTGGACGACCGCGAATGGCGCGTGATCCGACATTGGACCGACGAGGGCGCCGACTACCAATTCGACTATGACCTGCAAGTCGGGATCACGCGGATTACCGATGGCTTGCAACGGGTCAGCACCCGCCAATGGAACCCGCAATACCAGATCACCGCGTATACCGACAGCCTCGGCCAAACCTGGCAATTTGAATGGAATGACGAGCGCCAGTTGCTCGGTGCCACCGATCCCCAGGGCGGTCAATGGAAGTTTGGTTACGACGCCTCCGGCAACCTGTGCGAGACGCAGGATCCGTTGGGGCGCGCCGAATCCACGGTGTGGCTGGGGCATTGGTCGCTGCCTTTGGTAGAGATCGATGCCGCCGGCCAAGCCTGGCAGTATCAATACGACCCGCGTGGCAACTGCGTCAGTCAAACCGACCCGCTGGGGCATGTCACGCGCTACCGCCATGATGCGTTTGGCCAGGTCGTCGAAATCACCGACGCCACCGGAAAAAACTACCGCCTGCGTTGGGATGAAGTCGGGCAACTGACCGAGCATGTGGATTGTTCGGGGTATCCCACACGCTTCGAGTACGACCGTCGGGGCCACTTGCACGTCGTGATCGATGCATTGGGTGAGCGGCAGCGCTATCAACACGACAGCCAGGGCCGCCTGCTTCAAACCGAAAGGCCGTATGGGCTTATCGAGCATTATCTGCGCGACATCAGCGGCCAGTTGATCGCCTACACCGATACAGCCGGACAGATCACCCGTTACCAATACGACCGCCGTGGGCAGGTTCGCCAGCGCGTCGATGCCCAAGGCCGCCAGATCGAGTTCCGTCACGACGCATACGGCCGCCTGCAAACCCTGACCAATGAAAACGGCGAGCGCTACCGCTTCGCCTGGGATCAGAGTGACCGCCTTGCGCAGCAACAAGACCTTGATGGAAGTGGCCGACGTTATACCTACGATGCACTGGCTAACCTGGCTGCCGTCGAATATGTGCCGTCGAATGATGCGCCCTCTATCGTCCATCGCATGGAGCGCGATGCGGCCGGGCGCTTGCGGGCGAAAGTGACCGATGATGGTCGTACCGACTACACCTACGACCCGTTGGACCAACTCACCACCGCCACCTTCACCGGCAACGACCAGATCACCCAGACCTTGGCCTTCGCTTACGATCCACTTGGCCGACTGCTCAACGAACACAGCGCTGCCGGCAGCCTGAACCACCACTACGACGAACTCGGCAACCTGATCCAGACGCAACTACCCGACGGCTGCTGGCTCAATCGCCTGTACTACGGCAGCGGCCACCTGCATCAGCTAAACCTCGACGGCCACGTCATCAGCGACTTCGAACGCGACCGCCTGCACCGCGAATTGCTGCGCACCCAAGGGCAGATCACCACCCGCAACGAATACGACCGCTCCGGCCGATTGCGCTCACGTAAACGCAGCCCTACAGGCCAACCCCGGCAACTGCCGCCCACCCAACAAAAAACCTTCGAGTACGACCCCGCCGACAACCTGATCGGCCGCCTGGAAGCGGGCCAACGCCAACTGCTGCACTACGACGCGACCGGTCGGATTATCGCTACCCAGGACAACACGCAAGGTCAGCAGGAAACCTTCGCCTACGATGCTGCCGCGAACTTGCTGGATGGTCCGCAACGACAGGACGGTCTGGTAAGGCACAACAAACTGCTGACTTATCAAGACAAGCGCTACCGCTACGACGGCTTTGGTCGGCTGATCGAAAAACGTAGCACCGTCCGGGGCTTGCAACGCTTCGTGTACGACACCGAACACCGCCTGATCGAGGTGTTCAGCCAGAAAAACGGGCGAGAAACACGGGTAAAAATGACCTATGACCCACTCGGTCGACGCATCAGTAAAACCGAATACGACAGCCACGGTTATCCGCTGAGCGAAACCCGCTTCGACTGGGAAGGCCTGCGCTTGTTGCAGGAGCACCGACATAGTCAGACGAGCCTCTACCTCTATGAAGACGACGGCTACGCGCCGCTTGCCCGAGTCGATGGAAAGGGCGAATTCCAGCGCGTGCGCTATTACCACAACGACCTGAACGGGTTGCCGGAACAGCTGACGGAAGCCAACGGGCACAACGTCTGGCACGCAACTTATCGGGTGTGGGGCAACACGCTGGAGGAGGTGCGCGAGCCTTATTACATTGAAGAACAGAACCTGCGGTTTCAGGGGCAGTATCTGGATCGGGAAACGGGGCTGCACTTCAACACATTCAGGTTTTATGATCCGGATGTGGGGCGGTTTACGACACCGGATCCGGTTGGGTTGGAGGGCGGAAGCAATCTCTATCAATATGCCCCTAACCCGATAGGGTGGGTGGACCCGAAGGGCTTGAGTTGCATACACAGCGAGAAGGCAAGGCGGCTTAGATATATAAAAACCAATGAGCGGTCGCACGGCCAGCCGGTATATTTGAACAGCAAGGCCCCGATCAAGCTTAAGTACATTACCCCAGACGTAGATAAACATAACGGCGGCTTTTGGAAAGCAGCCGACAGTGTCAAAAACTTAGGTTCTAAGAGGACCCGGTCAGGTACCTTTGACGAAAATCTCAATCGGGTAGGCGATTAAAGCGATGAAATATTCTTACCGGATAACGAAGTACGACCCCTTGGGTAACGAGTGCTCAAATAGCGAATGGACTAGCTTCTTTGACATCGGAAAAAGCGTGTCGAAAGAAGAGTACTTACTCACTGAGACTGACTATGTAGAAACGGTCATTGCAATTTGCCAATGCTTGGGTGTTTATACGTTGATAATTAGCGGTCTTGAAATGAATCAAGAGGGTGAGCCTTATACGGAGGGACAGAGCATTGAGGTCGATCGACTAGCCCCAGTCCTCCAGGCTATTTTGAGAGAACAAATCTGGTGCAAGCTGAAATCTGCAAGCTGTGAATTTCACTTTGGCTATGACTATTACATGTACCTAATCTCGGAAACCGACGCAGATCTATGCTTTCCAAAGGAAAAAAGCAAACTGTTCTTTGAGGCGTTTCTATCACCTTATCTTAATAGTTAGCCCTAACGTGAACCGGTTGGGACTTGGTGATAGTGGTGAACCACAGAGCAATGATAAGGCTCGCTTTGAAGGAGGGGACATGAGTGAGCTGACTAATTTTCACGTTTTCTGGGGCGCGGCTATCGCTATTGCTGAAAAGAAATCCGCCTCGATGGAGGCTGATGGGGCCGAGAATTTCGCCCGGCGGCTTTACGATGAATACGTTGAGCACGGGTGAGCCAAAAAATAAAAAGAAATGATCAAATACGAATGGTGAGAACAAAGCCCCCATTAATATCAATGGCCACTTTTACCTTTCAAACAGCGGACAACACTCCATCTGATAGCTGAAAAATACAGGTGCGCGTTCTGAGCAGGAAATCGCATCTGTATTTTTTCATTTAATAGTGCCCACGTCCCCAGACCAAAAAACCTTCCAGCAACTGCTTCAACACTACCCGCGTCGGCTCAGCCAAATCCGCGCGATAACGGAACGGCTCGAACTCCTCCATATAAGTGCTCTGGCACAACTCCAACTGCACCGCATGAATATCCTGCGCCGGGTCGCCGTAATGCCGGGTGATATGGCCGCCCTTGAAGCGCCCGTTCAGCACATGGGTGTACTGCGGATGGGCGGCGCAGATGGCTTCCAGCTGGCTGGCCAGTTCGGGATCGCAGGCGGCCCCGTTAAAGGTGCCGAGATTGAAGTCCGGCAGTTTGCCGTCGAACAGGTGCGGGATCACAGAGCGGATCGAGTGTGCGTCGAACAGCAGCGCGTAGCCGAACTCGGCCTTGAGCCGCGCCAGTTCCTCTTGCAGCGCGCGGTGATACGGGCCCCAGATCTTTTGCAGGTAAGTGGCGCGTTCTGCCTCGCTGGGCTCCAGGCCTTCACGAAACAGCGGCACACCCTCAAATAGCGTGGCCGGGTACAAGCCGGTGGTGGCGCCGGCGTACAGCGGCTTGTCGTCGGACGGCCGGTTGAGGTCGATGACAAAGCGCGAGTACTCCGCCGAGAGCGTGCTGGCGCCGAGCTCTTCGGCAAAGTCATACAGCGTGGGGATATGCCAATCGGTGTCCGGCAGGCTTTGCGCCTCGGGGATCAACCCGGCCTCGACCGCAGGTGTCAAACGCACGCCGGCGTGGGGCATGCTGATCAGCAGCGGGGTGCGGCCTTGTTTGAAATTCAGAACCTTATCCACAACAGCACTCCTTAAACAGTGACATCGACGCCATGGCGCACGACGCGTTTATCCAGCTCGCCGCCCAGCCAGTAGGCGAGGTCGGCGGGACGATCAATCTGCCACGCTACAAAATCCGCCACTTTGCCCACTTCCAGTGAGCCATGGGTAGCGCCCATGCCCAATGCGGTGGCCGCATGTTGCGTGACGCCGGCCAGGGCCTCTTCCGGGGTCATGCGGAACAGAGTGCAGGCCATGTTGAGCATCAGGCGCACCGACAGTGCCGGCGAGGTGCCGGGGTTGAGGTCACTGGCGATGGCGATTTTCACGTCGTGTTTGCGCAGCGCCTCCATCGGTGGCAACTGGGTTTCGCGCAGGAAGTAGAACGCCCCTGGCAGCAGCACGGCGACGGTGCCGGATGCAGCCATGGCAATGGCGTCTTCTTCGGTCATGAATTCCAGGTGGTCCGCCGACAACGCGCGATAACGCGCCGCCAGGCTGGAGCCGTGCAACGACGAGAGTTGCTCGGCGTGCAGTTTTACCGGCAGGCCCAACTGCTGGGCGACCTTGAACACGCGCTCCACTTGCTCAGTGGAAAACGCCAGGTATTCGCAGAAGGCATCCACGGCGTCCACCAGCCCTTCGGCCGCCAGGGCCGGTAGCATCTCGCTGCAGATATGCTCGATGTAGTCGTCGGCGCGGTCCTTGTACTCCGGCGGTAACGCATGGGCCGCCAGGCAGGTGGCGCGCACGCTGACCGGCAGCTCATCGCCGAGACGCCGGGCCACGCGCAACATCTTGCGTTCGTTGGCCAGGTCCAGGCCGTAGCCGGATTTGATCTCCACTGTGGTCACGCCGTCGCGCAGCAGACTGCGCAGGCGCTTGCGGGCGCTGTCGAACAGTTCATCCTCGCTGGCGGCGCGGGTGGCGCGCACGGTGCTGGCGATACCACCGCCCTTGGCCGCGATCTCGGCATAGCTAACGCCCTCAAGGCGCTGCTCGAATTCGCCACTGCGATTGCCACCAAACACCGTGTGGGTGTGGCAGTCGATCAGCCCCGGAGTGACCCACGCGCCTTGCAGGTCATGCACCTGGGCGTAGTCCGCCGTCGGCACTTGGCTGCGCGGGCCGATCCACTCGATGAGTGAGCCGGCAGTGACCATGGCAGCATCCTCGATGATCGAGTAGTTACCTTGAGCCATGGTTGCAACGTGGCAGTGTTGCCAAAGGGTTTTCATCAACGCCTCCCTAAGTTATCGATGAGACACAGCCGGGTCGTATTGGACGTTGGCCGTTTGCCCGGCGGCGGGTTTGACCCACAGCAGGTAGGCAACGACCAGCAGCACGATCCACACGGCGCCGACCAGCAAGGCCGCCTGGGTGTCCGGGAAGTAACCCAGCACACCAAACACAAACAGCATGAATACGATGGCCGCCGCCGGCGCATAGGGCCAGAACGGCACCGGGAATTTCAGCTCAGCGACCTGTTCTTTAGTCATCGAGCGACGCATGGCGACCTGGGTGAACAGAATCATCAGCCATACCCACACGGTGGCGAAGGTGGCAATCGAGGCAATCACCAGGAACACGTTTTCCGGGATCAGGTAGTTGAGCAGCACGCCGCCGAGCAGCGCTGCCCCCATCACCACCACGGTCATCCATGGCACGCCCTGTTTGGACAACTGGGCAAAACCCTTGGGCGCCTGCCCTTGTTGAGCGAGGCCGTACATCATGCGCCCGGCACCGAAGATGTCACTGTTGATCGCCGAGACTGCCGCCGAGATCACCACAATATTGAGAATGGTCGCCGCCGAGCCTATGCCGAGGTTACTGAATATCTGCACGAACGGGCTGCCCTGGCTGCCGATCTGGGGCCATGGGTAGATAGCCATCAGCACAAACAGGGTCAGCACGTAGAACAATAGGATGCGCAGCGGCACGGCGTTGATCGCCTTGGGAATTACGCGCTGCGGGTCTTTGGCTTCGCCAGCGGTGATGCCGATGATTTCGATACCGCCGAAGGCGAACATCACCACCGCGAACGAGGCGATCAGGCCGCCAACACCGTTAGGCATAAAGCCGCCGTGGGCCCACAGGTTGCTCAGGCCGCTGGCCTGGGTCTCGCCCGCCGAATGGATACCGAACAGCATGATGCCGAAGCCGCCGAGGATCATCGCGACAATCGCGCCGACCTTGAGCAGCGACAGCCAGAACTCCATCTCGCCAAACACTTTGACGTTGCACAGGTTCAGGCCGCCGATCAGAAACACAATGCCGAGCACCCAGACCCAGCGCGCGACGTCGGGAAACCAGAAGCCCATATAGATGCCGAACGCGGTGACGTCGGCGAGGCAGACGATGATCATTTCAAACGCGTAGGTCCAGCCGAGAATAAACCCGGCCATGGGGCCCAGATAGGTGCTGGCGTACTGGCCGAAGGAACCGGACACCGGGTTGTGCACTGCCATTTCACCGAGGGCGCGCATCACCATGAAAACCGCGGCGCCGCCGATCAGGTAGGCCAGCAGCACGGCAGGGCCGGCCATCTGGATAGCCGAGGCGGAGCCGTAGAACAGCCCGGTGCCGATGGCCGACCCCAGTGCCATGAAGCGAATATGTCGGGCACTGAGGCCACGTTTCAAACCCTTTTCTTGCTGGTGCATTTCTCGTCCTTAATTATTTTTATCCTGAGAAAATTAAAAGCCGCGCTCATGACAACTGCTTTTTTTGTGGTGAGCGGGCTTGCCCCGCGCTGGGGTGCGAAGCAGCCCCAAATCCGGCTACCGCATTTCACTTGGAGAAATGCGGTGACTGTAGGAGGGGCTGCTACGCAGCCCAGCGCGGGGCAAGCTCGCTCACTACAGAGAGCGAGTGGCGCTTACAGGCTCGGCAGCAACTTCGCCGGCACCAGGTCATTCAGGCAGCGGCTGGCGAGCAGTTCGCTGGCGGCGATGATGTCCGGGGCGAAGAAGCGATCCTTGTCGTAGAACCCCACTTTGGCGCGCAGGACGCCACGGGCTTTTTCCAGTTTCGGCGAGGTTTTCAGGCCTTCGCGCAAGTCCAGGCCCTGGCACGCGGCCAGCCATTCCACGGCGAGGATGCCACGGGTGTTCTCGGCCATTTCCCACAGGCGCTTGCCGGCAGCAGGTGCCATCGACACATGGTCTTCCTGGTTGGCTGAAGTCGGAATGCTGTCGACACTGTGGGGATGGGCCAGCGCCTTGTTCTCGCTGGCGAGCGCGGCGGCGGTCACTTGAGCGATCATGAAACCGGAGTTCACCCCGCCATTGCCCACCAGGAACGGCGGCAATTGCGACATGTGTTTGTCCATCATCAACGAGATACGACGCTCACTGAGGGAACCGATTTCGGCGATGGCCAGCGCCATGTTGTCAGCGGCCATGGCCACTGGTTCGGCGTGGAAGTTACCGCCGGAAATCACATCGCCTTCGGCGGCGAACACCAGCGGGTTATCCGATACGGCGTTGGCTTCGACCACCAGCACTTCAGCGGCCTGGCGGAACTGGGTCAGGCACGCGCCCATGACCTGAGGCTGGCAGCGCAGGGAGTACGGGTCTTGCACTTTGTCGCAGTTCTGGTGCGACTGGGAGACCTCGCTGCTTTCGCCGAGCAGGTCGCGGTAAGCGGCAGCCGAATCGATTTGCCCACGCTGGCCGCGTGCGGCATGAATACGCGCGTCGAACGGCGAGCGCGAGCCCAGCACTGCTTCAACGGTAAGGCCACCACAGGCCAGGGCGCCAGCGAACAGGTCTTCGCCTTCGAACAGGCCGCGCAGGGCATAAGCGGTGGACACCTGGGTACCGTTGAGCAACGCCAGGCCTTCTTTAGCCGCGAGGGTCAGGGGCGTGAGGCCGGCGACTTTCAGCGCGTCAGTCGCTTCCAGCCATTCACCTTTGTAGCGCGCCTTGCCTTCGCCCAGCAGCACCAGGGACATATGGGCCAGCGGCGCCAAGTCACCGGACGCACCGACCGAGCCTTTCAACGGAATATGCGGGTAAACCTCGGCGTTGATCAGCGCGATCAGCGCGTCGATCACTTGCCGACGAATCCCGGAGAACCCACGGCTCAGGCTATTGACCTTGAGCACCATGACCAGCCGCACCAGCGCATCGCTGATCGGCTCACCGACGCCGGCGGCATGGGACAGCACCAGGGAACGCTGGAGGTTTTCCAGGTCTTCGCTGGCGATACGGGTCGAGGCCAGCAGGCCGAAACCGGTGTTGATGCCGTAGGCAGTGCGGTTCTCAGCGAGAATCTGCTCCACGCAGGCAACGCTGGCTTCGATCTGGGCTGAAGCGCTGTCATCCAGACTGAGGGTCACCGGCTGCTGGTAGATGGCCCGCAGTTGGGCAAGGCTCAGTTGGCCTGGAATCAGATTTAACGCAGTCACATTCATACTCCTTGTGAATTGTTCTTTCGAATATTTCTGTTGAATAAGGGTTCAGTGCACATTGGGTAATGCGGTGTCTTTGAGCAGCTTGGCGGCAGCTGCAATGTCCGGCGCCAGCCAGCGGTCCTGCTCGTATGCGGGGACCACTTCACGTAACAATCGCCAAGCGCGGTCGGTACCCGCGCCGAAACGCTGGGCCTTCAAAAACTCAAAGGCCTGGGCCGCCAGCAAGTACTCGATGGCAAGAATCTGGGTGACGTTGGCCAGCAGTTGATGCAGCTTCAGCGCGGCATTGGTGCCCATGCTCAAGTGGTCTTCCTGCAGCCCCGAGGTGACGAAATTATCGAGCACCGCCGGTTGCGCCAGCTGGCGGTTTTGCCCGCACAGTGATGCGGCGACGTATTGCACGATCATCATTCCGGAGTTGACCCCTGGATTGCTCACCAGGAACGCCGGCAAGCCACTGACGTGCGGGTTGATCAAACGGTCCAGGCGGCGTTCGGCAACTGAGCCGATTTCGGCCATGGCGATGGCGAGCATATCGGCGGCCAGGGCGACGGACTGGCCGTGCGGATTGGCCTGGGACACTACGCGGTACTCGTCCGGCGTGCCAAGCACCAACGGGTTGTCAGTGGCGCTGTTGAGTTCAGTCTCGATCTGGCGGGTGGCGTGCTCCACCTGGTCGCGCGCCGCGCCGTGGATCTGCGGGATCGAGCGGATGCTCAGGGCGTCCTGGGTGCGGAGGCCTTTGCTGCTGGCGATCACTTCACTGCCATCGAGCAAGGCACGCAGGTTGACGCCAACGTGCTGCATGCCGGGGTGTGGCTTGAGGGCGATGATTTCTTCATCAAAGGCGTCGATCTGGCCACGCTGGGCTTCGAAACTCATGGCGCCGATCACGTCGGCCCACTGCAGCAAGTGATGGGCGTCGGCCAAGGCCAGGCAGCTCAAACCGGTCATGCACGGCGTGCCGTTGACCAGGCACAGGCCGTCTTTGGCGCCGAGTACCACGGGCTGCAAACCTTCTGCCTGCAAGGCTTCCTGCGCCGTCACGATCTGGCCGCGATAACTCACCGTACCGACACCCAACAAAGCGAAACCGACGTGGGCCATGTGAGTCAGGTAACCCACCGAACCTTGGGACGGCACCTGTGGCGTGATGCCGTGGTTAAGCAGCGCCAGCAACGAACGTACGACCTGCGGATGCAGGCCGGATTTTCCGTGACTGTAATTGATGACCGCGGCGCAGATAATCGCCCGGGTCTGCTCATCGCTCAGTACCGGGCCGACGCCACAGGCGTGACTCAACAGGGTATTGCGCGACAGCTGGCTGAGTTGCTCGCCCGCAAGCGACACGTTGCACAGCGCGCCCAGGCCGGTGTTCACGCCATACGCGCGTTCGCCGCTGGTGACGATGCGCTGCACGATGGCTTGGGCATTGTCGATGCGGGCCCAGGCTTGGCCCGAGAGTTCCAGCACCGCGCCGTGGCGGGCCACGGCGACCACGTCCTGCCAGCGCAGGGGGATGTCGGCGATGATGATTTTTGCTGCCTGGGACATGGTTGACCTCTTCATATTCTCTACCGCTTTGCCGGCCTCATCGGGGGCAAGCCCCCTCCCACATGTTGAACGGTGAACATCTTCAAAGGTGGGAGGGGGCTTGCTCCCGATAGGGCCAGCAGCCTCACCACAGAATCTGGATCAGACCACCGCCGCCCGCCGCTGAACAAACCGGTCCACATACTCATCCGCCGGGGAATGGAGGATCTCCCGAGGTGTGCCGACCTGGATCAACTTGCCGTCCTTGAGGATCGCAATGCGATTACCAATGCGCACGGCCTCGTCGAGGTCGTGGGTGATGAAGACGATGGTCTTGTGCAGGGTCTTTTGCAGCTCCAGCAATTGGTCCTGCATCTCGGCGCGAATCAACGGGTCAAGGGCGCTGAAGGCTTCGTCCATCAGGATGATGTCCGTGTCGGCAGCCAACGCACGGGCCAGGCCGACGCGCTGGCGCATGCCGCCGGAGAGCTGGTGCGGGTATTTGTTTTCGTAGCCTTTGAGGCCCACGGTTTCGATCCAGTGCAGCGCGCGTTCGGCGCACACCTGCTTGGTTTCGCCACGCACCTTGAGGCCGTAAGCGACGTTATCGAGCACGCTCTTGTGGGGCAACAGACCGAAGCTCTGGAACACCATGCTGATCTTGTGCCGACGGAATTGGCGCAGGGCGTCCATGTCCAGTTGCAGGATGTCTTCGCCGTCCACGAGGATCGCGCCGCTGGTGGGATCGATCAGGCGATTGAAGTGACGCACCAATGTGGATTTACCGGAACCCGACAGGCCCATGATCACGAAGATCTCACCAGTACCGATGCTCAGGGACAGGTCGTTGACGCCGACCACGCAACCGGTCTCGGCCAACACTTGGTCCTTGGTCTTGCCCTGCCCGATCATCGCCAGCGCTTCCTTGGAACGCGCGCCAAAGATCTTGAAGACGTTTCTGACTTCGATTTTGCTCACAGTCGTCATTTGCTCGCCTCATGCCGTGGGCGGCCATAGGCCTGGGTAATGCGGTCGATGACCACTGCAAGAATCACGATCGCCAGCCCGGCTTCAAGGCCACGGCCAACGTTGAGGGTCTGGATGCCGACGAGCACGTCTTCACCCAAGCCACGGGCGCCGATCATCGAGGCGATCACCACCATCGACAACGCCATCATGGTGGTCTGGTTGATGCCGGCCATGATGCTCGGCAGCGCCAACGGCAGTTGCACGCCAAACAGTTGCTGCCAGCGGTTGGCACCGAAGGCGTTGATGGCCTCCATAACTTCGCCATCCACTTGGCGGATGCCCAAATCGGTGAGGCGAATCAGCGGCGGCGCGGCATAGATCACCGTGGCAAAAATCGCCGGCACCTTACCCAGGCCGAACAGCATCAGCACCGGGATCAGGTACACGAAGCTGGGCATGGTTTGCATGATGTC